>JACLAD010003850.1_pt1 | contig 58738 bp, 56 predicted proteins | sample 8027901 | NCBI WGS metagenome assembly JACLAD01 (sample SAMN15725071, study PRJNA655200) | protist metagenome | isolation source: fluorescence activated cell sorting (FACS) single amplified genomes of... | place: Spain: Blaines Bay Microbial Observatory, Mediterranean Sea | collected 2016-07-05 | reverse complement strand
AAGGCGGTGGCGAAGCGTTGCTTCCCATCAGATAACCAGAAGTGTAACAGAAACCGACCAAAGTCCAAGTTTGAGTCGATGAACACTCAAAACTTGTTGTATCAAATTACAGGGAAAGGCTTCGGCAAAGCTTCCAAGATCATAATGAAGATTGTTTGATCAGTGGAAGGAAAGACATCTGTTGAATATCTGGGGGAGTGCTTGAGCCGATCAGTGAAGCCCGATCACTGGTAATTCGGACCATTGAGTGGTGTAGCGTGGGGATCGATGTTGCTGGAGTGGCAAACCTTTGGCTACTGTCAAGGTGTGAGCCAACTGTAGCACATTACGTCCCCAACGTTGCTGGAGTCCTGTGATGGCTTGCTGCAGCTCTGCTCTCGGTTGCCACGCTGTGTCCATATTCCAGGAAGGTTGATCGGGTTCTAGACCAAAGAGCATTACCCCACAGCGTGTGTAGGCCACACCCGAGCGATAGGCCTGCTCTAATAGTGCAAAGGCACGTCGTTGGAGTTCCCATAGATCATCCGTTGGTTCGATGACTGCTTGTCGGCTACCGAAATAGCGAACTTCTCTGTGAAAACGGCTGGTGTGCAGAAAGACCTGGATTCCGCTTGCCCTCAAATGATGCCTACGCAAATGCTCCCAGCCACGTTGCAGGTATCGTCCAAGGGCTGGACGCAATTCTGTCAGCTGGTAAAGCGGTTGACCGAAGGAACGACTACGCACCAGTGAGCGCGGTGGTGGGCTAGTTTCTTCCAAGGAAAGACAGGGCTCTCCGCGTAGCTCCAAAGCGATTTGCTGTAAAACCACATTGGCGACAAGCCGGATCATTGCAGGATCAGCAGCTGCCAAGTCTGCAGCATTCTGCCAACCTTCGGTTTCCAAGCGCCTTGCCCAACGCCTACCAATGCCCCAGATATCCGTTAATGGGGTCACTGAAAGCTGCTGTTGACGAATTTCTGGATCGTCCGGCATAGACCAAATCCCTGCGGCTTCCTTGCGCCGTTTAGCCTGTCGATTGGCCAACTTGGCCAGTACCTTCGTTGGAGCCAACCCAATCGAGACAGGAATGCCAGTATCTCGCAGGACCTGTTCCCGCAATTGTCGAGCAAAGGCTTCTCGCTCTGTCTGTTCGCTACCGGGAATCTCGACGAAGGCTTCATCGATTGAGTAACGTTCCACCCGCGGACACTGAGCCTCCAGCGTTTGCATCACCCGCTGGCTGAAATCCCCGTAGAGTGGATAGTTGCTGCTGAAAACAACAGCCCCAGCCCGACGCAACTCTGGTCCACACTGAAAGTAGGGTGTCCCCATCGCCACCCCCAATTGCTTGACCTCCTCGCTACGGGCGATCACGCAGCCATCATTGTTGCTGAGAACTGCCACCGGTACCTGTGCCAAGTCTGGCCGAAAGACTCGCTCACAGGAAACGTAGAAATTGTTACAATCAACCAGCGCTAGGCAGGGTTCAGAGCTTGTGGATGACATAGGTCACCACTCCCCAGACAGCAAAGGCATCATCTACCGTCACTTGGATGGATTCATAATTTTCGTTTTCTGGACGCAACTCGATTTGACCTCCATCCTGCCAAAGCCGCTTGAGGGTAAACTCTCCTTGCAGCGAAGCAATCACAATCCGACCCTTGCGTTGCTCGATTGAACGATCCACTACCAGCAGGTCTCCGTCGAAGATTCCAGCCTGGATCATTGAATCTCCAGCGGCTCGGACAAAGAAGGTTGAGGTAGGATGAGGAATCAGGTGCTCATTGAGGTCCAAGCGTCCTTCCAGATGATCTTCTGCCGGTGAAGGGAAACCCGCAGAGACTCCCATACTGAAGATGGGTAGTGAGCGTTCAGCACCAATTTCCAAGCCATGTATTGAAGCGATGCTTCCATCCGTGACCAATGGACGACGGCGTGGGAGAACAGAGATCGACATCGGGGCAGCTCCTTCCTGAATCAGGGTTCAAACAAATTCACATCTGGCCATGAAAAGAGTTTGCCAGTCAACCGCTATGACCGACTGCAACTACGGAATGTGCTCATTGATCCACCAAACCAATTCTCATTTCACTCAAAAATCCTAGAATTTTTTGGAGAGTGCACTAGAGTTGGAAAAATAAATTTTTTAATAACGGTTTCCTTCCCTAACAGGTGCATGAGCACAAGTTATCGTTCTAGAAATCTTCGTAGTTTTGCTGGAACACTGGCTGTACTGCTGCTGATCTGGCTCAGCTTGATCCCAGTGCATGTTCAGCATGTGGATGGATTCCGCACACCAACAGGCGCCTTTGTCTCCGCAGATCTGGCAGAGCACCTGGACTGTCTGCCCTTCCCACTGACTCCAGTTTCTACTGATACAGAGCCGTGCCCCGCGCTGCTAGCTTGGAACACTGGGAACGCCACACTTGTTCTACCCCCTACGATCCCAATCCTTGGGCCGGTTCTAGTCCACATACTTAGTAACCTCCCCTACCAGTCTCCTTTTATCGCGAAGGCCTGGCTGAGTCTGGCTTCCCTGCGGGCTCCTCCTCGATTCTGATCCATTCTTACCAAAATTTACTGAGCGCCTGTTGTTTTTCTTAAAACTCTGAAGAACATCAGATGTTTCGAAATACTCTCCGTGTCAATAGCTACCTGCGATTCGATCACTTCAGGTCCTTTGATCATCTGGGCAGTAACAAGGAGAGTGCACAATTTTTCTCTGCAGTGAGACCGAAGGACTAAGCTTTAGCGCTCAGGTTACGTTCAAATTGTGGAGCAACTACTCCTAGGTAAAGAATCAACAATGAAACAAATTTCAAAAATATTTGGCTTATTCTTCATCAGCTTGTTGTTCATGCTGGGCATTGGTGTTGTGTTCGCGCAGTCCATGGCTGAAATGGGAGTCATCAATGGTTGGATTCGAGCGACACCTCCCAATGCCAAGATGGGAGCTGCCTACCTGACCGTGATGAATTATCAGGATCAGGCAGATGCCCTGATTGGGGCCAGTTCATCCTTGGCTGAAGTAGTGGAGATCCACAATGTCAAGGAAGAGAACGTTATGCTGAAGATGTACCCTGTGGATTCTCTTGAAATTCCTGCAAAGGGCATGGCGATGCTCAAACCCGGTGGCTATCACATCATGCTGATCAACTTGAAGCAGGCACCTAAGCTTGGAGAATCACACACGCTGACTCTCCGGTTTCGGCAAGCTCCAGACTTGGTCGTAGAGTTGCCTGTACAACAGAGTGGGGCTACTTCTAGAGATAGTGAAAAGACTTCGATACATCATCACCAGTCGCACAAAAGCCAGTAAACGCAATTACCTACTGTCAGTCCTCGTCGAATAGACAAAATCACATGATCCAACTACGCCCAGCCGGCTTCAGCGATCTGGAACTCCTACAACGATGGGACAAGGCTCCCCACGTCATTGCAGCAAAGGGCACGGAGGATTGGGGCTGGCAAACGGAACTCCATCGACAACCTGATTGGCGGGAGCAATTGATTGCCGAAGTGGAAGGCACCCCAGTTGGCTTTCTACAGATCATTGACCCTGCACGAGATGAGAGCCACTACTGGGGAGAGTGCCAAGATGGTTTGAGAGCAATCGATATTTGGATTGGTGAAACAGCTTACGTTGGCCATGGATTTGGCAAGGAGATGATGAAACTGGCGCTACAACGCTGCTTTGCTGATGAAAGAGTGAATGCTATCCTGATTGATCCGATGGCTTCCAACACTCGAGCCCGACGTTTCTACGAAAAACTTGGTTTCTGCTTTGTAGAATATCGCTGCTTCAACAAAGTAGAGTGCGCTGTATACAGGTTTGATCGAAATGTATGGATAAACCGTTCATAGATTACCCTAAACTGAAAAAGCAGATCACTTTCCTGTAAGTTCACCCAAAAGATATTAATCAATCACTCTGAATTATTTGATTTCATGAGCATTTTTTAAGAATTTCTTTCAATTCCTGACAGAAAAGCGCATTATTTGATGATTTGCCAGAACAGGTTTCGTCGTACGTTATTTCCTACCATCTAGCGAGGCAGCGCTATGTCGAACCCAATCACCGCTCCTGATTCCTCCTTAGAACATCCGATGCCTATCACTTCAATAATCAATCAGCTCTCTGCTCCCGTTGGAGTCACACTTCAACGATTCATCGCCAACGAACAACGAAACTATCCCCAAGCAAAAGGGGACTTCACCCAGCTACTTGCCGACATATCTCTGGCCGCCAAGATCATCAACCGCGATATCAACCGAGCTGGACTGATCAACCTGGAAGGCAGCGCTGGAGCAGAAAATATTCAGGGAGAAGATCAGCAGAAGCTGGATGTAATTGCCAATACCCGCTTCGCACGAGCTTTGCGCCTGGGGGGTAAGGTCTGCTGCATCATCTCTGAGGAAGAAGACGAACTGGTCCACACTGGGAATGAGCAGGCAAAGTATGTGATTGCGATTGATCCGCTGGATGGTTCGAGCAACATTGGCGTTAATGTATCGATTGGCACTATCTTCTCCATCTATCGCAGACGTACGCAACCTGGTACTAGCCCAACCATGGAGGATGCACTCCAGGCAGGCTCCCAACAGTTAGCCAGCGGTTACGTGCTCTACGGTTCTTCAACCATCCTGGTACTGACCACCGGACATGGCGTGAATGCCTTCACCTACGAACCATCGCTTGGGGAATTTTTTCTCTCTCACACACAGCTACGCTTTCCGGACAACGGAAAAATCTATTCCTGCAACGAAGGAAACTTCAATCACTTCTGCCCACACATTCAAGCCTATCTCGAATCTTGTCGGGATCGGAACTTTCAGGGTCGCTACATTGGTTCCTTGGTCGCCGACTTCCACCGCAATCTGCTCAAGGGCGGGATCTATCTGTATCCACCCACTCAAAAGGCCCCTCAAGGCAAGCTACGCCTGATGTACGAGTGCAACGCCCTGGCTCTGCTCGCTGAACAAGCGGGAGGCATGGCCAGTGATGGAACACAACGTATCCTGGAAATTGAGCCACAAAAACTGCATCAACGAGTACCTTTTTACATTGGTAGCCCCAACATGGTAGAGGATGTACTGCGTCATTTGAGTAACTGATGCTGCCTTACACTGTTCGTGAACTAGCACCTGCTCTCCAAGGTTCCCCACAGCATGTTGATCCACAGACAAAAGTCTCTGGATTGACCACAGACTCTCGCAAGATCCAGCCTGGACAATGGTTTGTCTGTCTACAGGGAGAAAACAGCGATGGTCATTCCTATGCAGCCCAGGCAATGGCCCATGGTGCTGCTGGATTGATTGCCTCTGCAGAACGCCTTCCTGTCGAACTACAACAAGCTCCTAGGATTGAAGTTGCGTCTCCCAATCAGGCGCTGTTGGACTGTGCTGCCGACTACCGCAAACGCTTCTCTGGCCATGTGTTGGGGATTACTGGCAGTAACGGCAAGACAACGACCAAGGAGATCGCCCGACATCTTTGCCAAAGCCTGGATGCTACTGCCCACGCAACTCAGGGCAACTACAACAACTTCATCGGTGTACCCCTAACGCTTCTATCCGCTCCACTAGATACAAGTTGGTGGGTGGTCGAAATGGGAACAAACCACTTTGGAGAGATCGAAACACTAGCCAAGGTATCTCAACCAACCGTTGGTGTACTGACAAGCATCGGGGAAAGTCATTTAGAATTTCTGCTCAACACGGCCGGGGTTGCCCGAGAAAAATCCGGTTTGTGGAAGGGACTTGTGGAAGGTGGCCAAGCCTGGATTCCAGCAAATGTGTTGGAAAGAAATGTTCTTGAGCGAGAAGCAGAACAGATTGGAGTAGTCCTCCACAGCTTTGGACTCAACGAACCGTCCGCAGAGTGGAATCTGCAACTACAGGCAACCCGATCAGACAACGGCTTATCCATCCTGGATTCACCCATTGGTGAATTACAGACTTCCTTGAACAACCCACTGGCTTTACGAAATCTGGCTGGTGTCCTCGCAGCTCTGCACTCAACAGGTGTGGATGATAATGATCTACGGAAGGCCGTTGCCGAACTGGATCTGGATGTTGCAGGCCGGATGCAACTACTCCCTCGCGGAGATGTGTTATGGGTCAACGATAGTTACAACGCTAACCCCTCATCTTTCCGGAGCGTACTACAGAGCCTACGTCAGATGTATCCCTCTCGACGGCTACTACTTGCCGCAGGCTCGATGGCAGAACTTGGAGACCAAGCTCCTGAGCTACATCATCAAGTAGGTGTTTTTGCTGCTGACTGTGGCGTCTCAACCCTCTTCGCCTGTGGCCCCTATGCCTCAAACCTAGCAGAGGGCTGGCAAGCGACCACCCAACGTCTGGTGCACGTTACGGAAGAACTAGGTGATCTGCTTCCTCTTCTACAGCAGACTATCCAACCCAATGATGTGATTCTAGTCAAAGGTTCCCGCTCTGCACGAATGGAAAGAATCCTGCCCGAATAAGAAGATCTCTCCTTCTCAATTTAGCCGTAGAATCCAATTTTGTAATCTCCCCATAGAATTTTTACGTTGCATTGTTCAGAATTGGTAAGATTCTTGACTTAGTCTAAAATAAGACCTAACTTATAATTTTGATTTGTCTGGAACGACTGCATCAGTGGTCCTCGCTGTTTTTGCTTCCGAGATTTGGTTGCATCTACAGCTAGCGACTCCACCAAACAGTCCTAACATCTGCAGGTCAAATTGACCCAAAGATGATTCCGATGTGAAAGATTATAAATTTCCATCACTGAGGAATTCTTTTTCTCTTCCCATCTAAACCGAGGAGTACCATTGGCTACTGAACTGGCGGATCTGCTCCGTCAACATGATGTTCAGGTGACGGTTCAACGCATCGCTGTCCTACGAGCGGTGTCGGGACAGCCTCACATCACGGCAGATGGTGTTGCCGAGGTAGTCAGAGCAGAATTGGGTGTCATTTCTAAACAGGCTGTGTACGATGCCTTAGGTATCTTGGTCGAACGAAGATTGGTTCGGCGTATTCAACCTGCTGGATCTCCAGCCCGCTACGAAGATCGTGTGGGCGATAATCACCATCACCTAGTTTGCCGGTCCTGCAACCACATGGTCGACATCGACTGCGCAGTCGGTTTCACTCCTTGCCTGAGTCCAAGTGAAAGCATGGGCTACGAAATCGATGAAGCAGAGGTCATCTACTGGGGACACTGTGCGAACTGTCTCGCCGAGCCAAGCAAGATCAGGGACGGCAGAGCGCTACCCCAGTAAATAAAGAGCGACAGAAGGGGAAGTCCCCCCAAGACGTCAGCCAACGGCAGGGTTTTAGATCCTGTCCATGAATCATAACCATAAGAGCAACGGAGACGATTATGAGCGAAAACAAATGCCCATTCAGCGGCGGTGCCTTCAGCGGAAGTGTCTTTAGTGGAGGAGAGTCCAAAGGCACAAAGAATAGAGACTGGTGGCCGAATCAATTGAATCTTGAAATGCTGCATTATCACTCGAACTTGTCTGATCCAATGGGTGAGGATTTCGATTATTCTAAGGAGTTCAGTAAATTAGACCTCAAGGCACTCAAACAAGACCTTTACACCCTAATGACTGACTCTCAGGAGTGGTGGCCAGCTGATTACGGACACTACGGCCCCTTCATGGTACGCATGGCCTGGCACAGCGCGGGTACCTACCGTATCGCTGATGGTCGTGGAGGAGCCGGAGCTGGACAACAGCGCTTCGCCCCTCTCAATAGCTGGCCAGACAACACCAATCTTGACAAGGCTCGACGCCTGCTGTGGCCAGTCAAGCAGAAGTATGGTAACCAGATCTCTTGGGCTGACTTGATGGTCCTCGCTGGAAACTGCGCCATGGAGTCCATGGGCTTCAAGACCTTTGGCTTCGGTGGTGGACGTGCCGACGTTTGGGAACCAGAAGAAGACATCTACTGGGGAACAGAGACCGAGTGGCTAGCCGACAAGCGCTACAAGGGTGAGCGTGAACTGGAGAATCCACTGGCAGCTGTACAGATGGGCCTGATCTACGTCAACCCACAAGGACCAAACGGCGAGCCTGATCCAGTTGCCTCTGGAGGCGACATTCGTGAGACTTTCGCCCGCATGGCGATGAACGATATAGAAACCGTTGCTCTAGTTGCTGGCGGTCACACCTTCGGTAAATGCCACGGCGCCGGTGACGCTTCACTGGTCGGCCCTGAGCCAGAAGGTGCATCAATTGCTGAGCAGGGCCTTGGTTGGACCAGCAAGCACGGCAGCGGTAAGGCAGGTGACACCATCACCAGTGGTATCGAAGGCGCTTGGACCCCAAATCCAACTCAGTGGGACAACGGCTACTTCACCACTCTCTTCAAGTATGATTGGGAACTGACCAAGAGCCCGGCAGGTGCCTGGCAGTGGCTGGCCAAAGGTGTCGCTGAGGAAGATATGGTTCCAGACGCCCATGATTCTTCCAAAAAGCATCGACCCATGATGACCACGGCAGACATGGCCATGCGCATGGATCCAATCTATGAGAAAATCTCACTGCGCTTCCGTGACAACCCAGATGAGTTTGCTGATGCCTTCGCCCGTGCCTGGTTCAAGCTGACTCACCGCGACATGGGCCCGAAGGTGCGCTACCTGGGATCAGAAGTTCCTGAAGAAAATCTGATTTGGCAAGATCCCGTTCCAGCTGTTGACCACACGTTGGTTGATGCAAGTGACATTGCTCAACTCAAGGCCAGCATCCTAGCAACCGGTCTATCTACCTCAGAACTTGTTGGGACTGCTTGGTGTTCTGCGACCACCTTCCGTAATTCAGACAAGCGTGGTGGTGCCAACGGCGCTCGCATCCGTCTGGCTCCTCAGAAGGATTGGGATGCGAACCAGCCAGAGCAGTTGGCCAAAGTAGTCCAGGCATTGGGTGGTGTTCAGGAAACCTTCAATGCTTCCGCTGGTGGCAAGAAGGTCTCCATGGCTGACCTGATCGTGCTTGGTGGTTGTGCTGCCGTTGAGCAAGCTGCCAAAGCTGGTGGATATGACATCGAAGTGCCTTTCACTGCTGGTCGCACTGACGCGACCGCGGAGCAAACTGATGCTGATTCTTTTGCAGTGTTGGAGCCCCAAGCAGATAGCTTCCGCAACTATCAGAAAGCCGCCTTCACCGTGTCTACGGAAGAATTCCTGGTGGACAAGGCCCAGCTCATGACCCTGACTGCTCCAGAAATGACAGCACTGGTCGGAGGCATGCGTGTTCTGGATGCCAATCACAATCAGTCGAAGCATGGTGTCTTCACTGATCGACCTGGCGTATTGTCCACAGACTTCTTCGTCAATCTGCTGGACATGAGTACAGAATGGAAGGCAAATTCCGAGGAAGAGGAAGTCTTCGAAGGTCGTGATCGTACAAGCGGTGACCTGAAGTGGACGGGTACCCGTGTAGATCTGATCTTTGGTTCTCATTCACAACTTCGAGCAATTGCTGAAGTCTATGCTCAGAACGACTCCAAGGAGAAGTTCGTCAAGGATTTCGTGGCTGCCTGGAACAAGGTGATGAACCTCGACCGCTTCGAAATCTAATCCTGCTGAGGGATCGGTCAACCTTGCGTTGATTGATCCCATCTATACACGGCCTGTTGAGCTTATCCGGCAGACCAACCTTCCCAACTAGTTGCTCTACCAGCCTAAAATCCTACTGTGTCCGCGATTCTCTTCGCTTGTAGAAAATCGAGATTCTCGTTTCACTTCGCAAATTTGCAATGAGTACTCACTGTAAAAAGCAGATTGTCCACGCTTTTGGGCAGCACGGTGCTCTGGATGACTGGCCCAATCAAATTTGGTAGCATCGTCTTCAAATTTAACCAGCGTTAGCCGCTCTCCATCCTCCGCAATAAAGACCTTGTGGAATTTGTAACCCGGCATCGACCTTGCCAACTTTGACATCTGTGGGGCCAATTCTCCGTACTCTACTTGAGCTTCTGGGCGCAATCTTGAGCGAAACACCGTCAGAATCATCGCTCTTCCCTCCTACACCAGTTGAAATCCAATAGATTCATACCCTGCCTATTTGCCATCCTTCACTCTTGTAAAATGGTGTTTTAACTCGTGCATCACAACTACTTGGAGCCACTTTTCAACTTGAATGCATGGAAATTATCGAACTGCACGAGAAAGTCTGCTTGCTGCTGGACTTGATTGACTTCCAGATATTCACCATAGAGTCTTCCCTCCCCCTTGAGATAGGTCTCCACGAAATCTGGATTGAAATCACTGCGCTCATCCAGTTCGAACAATCGCGCTGCCGCCGCCTTAGGAGTGAGATCCAGTACGATCTTTACATCCAGTAGTTCCTGTATTCCAGGTACAAAGATCGTCGTTCCCCAGAGCAATACCACCATCTCTGGAGCCCAAAACAGTGGGTATGATGATGTTTCACAGCCTTGCAGAAAATCGGGTTCATCAATCACAGTCACAGTCTCCCCAGCGGCATAAGGACGCAGCAGTGTATCAAGAATCCAGTCTCGTTCCCGGGGCGCTCGCCAATAATCGGCTGCCGTTGAATTCTTGTGCTCAGGGCTCAGTAGTTCCAGCAAATCAAAACCACCAACCAATACACCCTGTTCTTCCAGCGCTTCCAGCAATTCTCCCACAAAATATGCATGTCCACTGTCATCTGGGCCACCAATGCCAACCAATAGTGGCTTGCTGGGGGCCTCCTGTTTGCTTTTCAGTAGTTGTTCCGCTATCTCTAGAGTCGTGTTGCGGCTAGGATGAAAAATTTGCAGCAGGTCTTCAATACGGGGACAACAGAACCCATTGGGAACAAGGACCGGTTGCCGACTGGCAAAACGGGCAGACTGGTCCTGTAACCAAGCGTGAAGATTGGAGCGATCCGTGACCCAGAAATGGTCGGCTTGGCCCAATTGAGGATTGCGACGACCACTGCTTTCGGGAGATCCAGAAACAATGGAAATTCCCGAGAACTGCTGCCAGTCGTTGGGAGAGATTTCTTCTCCCAGTAACACCAAGTGAAAATCACGTTCCTGCAGTACCCGTAGGAGTTCACGAAAATTTTCCCACTGTTCCTGACTGAATTCACCTGTCAGACTATCAAGATCAAAGACCAATGTCTGAACTCGTGCCGGATGGAAGTCGGCCGTTTTCATTTACTCATTCCTGTTATTTCAAGTTACGTCTGTGCTGAAAACTCACAATCAGGTCCTACTTGGGGCCCTGCGAGGACTGGATGTCGTGCTGGCTTTTCTGGCCTGGGAGTTTGCCTACCGAGCTCGTTTTTTCTGGCTGAACTGGCCCACTGCTAACTACATTCCGGACCATGTCGAATACCTCAAGGCTGCTTTTGCTGCAGCTCTGTTGACGGCACTCACCTTTTCTCTTGCTAACGTCTATCGCACCCAGTCCTTCATTCGTCCTCGCCAGGATTTCCTCTACCTGCTTCGTGGAGGGTTATATTTGTTCCTCACTTTGATCGGAGTTGCCTTCTACTACCGCGAATTCTCCTACTCTCGCGTACATACGCTCTATTTCCTGGTATTCCTGTTCATCCTGCTGGTGCTCTCTCGTTACCTGGCTCGCAAGGGCATGAAGTGGCTGCATCGGCATGGCTACCACCTCCGAAAAATTGCTGTGATTGGCTCCGGTGAGACCGCCCTGAACTTTGCCCAACGACTGGCTGGTTATCAACGAACTGGAATCCTCCTGAAGGGAGTACTCAGTCTGCAATCTGGAACAAGTTTACCCACCAGCCTGCCGCAGTTCAATGACCTAGAAGAACTGGTGCACCGTATTCAGCGACAGGAGATTGATCAAGTCTTTCTCGCTCTCTCGCCCACGGAGCAAACGCACCTCCCTCAATTGAAAGAACAGTTTGCTGAACTCTGGGTGGATCTGCACATCGTCCCCAATCTTGGTAGCTTTCGCACATTGCACACCGAGACAGAAAATTTTGAGGGGATGCCGGTCGTAACTATTGTACGCAGTCCTCTATTCGGTTGGAACCGACTGCTCAAGCGTGGACTGGATATGGTAGGAGCTACTGCTGCGCTGCTGATTTTTGGGCCAATAATGTTGCTGATTGCTGGGCTAGTCCGTCTGAGTTCGCCCGGCCCCATCTTCTATCGTCAGGAACGAATGGGCCTGGATGGCCGAACCTTCAATGCCTTGAAATTCCGTTCGATGCGCTTGGATGCCGAGCAACGTACCGGAGCCGTCTGGGCCAGTAAGGATGACGATCGTTGCACTCCCATCGGACGATTCATCCGCAAAGTCAGTCTTGATGAACTACCCCAACTCTTCAATGTACTGCGAGGTGAGATGAGCCTGGTTGGTCCCCGTCCAGAGAGACCGGTCTTTATTGAGCAGTTTAAAAAACAGATCCCCGACTACATGCTGCGGCACAAGGTCAAGGCTGGCATCACCGGTTGGGCGCAGATCAATGGCTGGCGCGGCAACACCTCCCTGGAAAAACGCATCGAATTCGATCTCTACTACATCGAGCGATGGTCACTCTGGTTTGATATCAAGATTCTTTTCCTCACCATCTTCAGGGGCTTTGTTGATCCAAACGCCTACTGAGCGAGCAGGATTCACCCTGATTGAACTGCTGCTGGCGTTAGCGTTGCTGGGCATCCTTCTTGGTCTTGGCATCGTTTCCCTTTCCCCACTTGTTGCCCAATCCCACCTTGATACCGCTACCAGTTATCTGCAGAGCGCTCTTGAAGAAGCACAAATTCGGGCTCTGCGGAACCTGCGTTCCTACCGAGTACAACTGGAGCAGCAGGAAGTCTGGTTGGAGAGCAAACAATCCTCTCGATGGCAAGCAGAGCAACTTTGGGAAGTACTACCAGAAGGCGTATCGGTTACGGCCACTCGCTGGCCGTCTTTCAGTGCTAGTGGCTTTGCGGTCGGAGGAACCTTGACCCTACAGTTGGAGGATTGGACACGCCAAGTACGAGTCAGTCCGGTTGGTCGAATCTATCAGCCCTGAACTACTTCCTGACAGAGAAAGAGGGCTTGTTGCCTACTACTGAGTTGTAGCCCACCAGGATTGCAACACTTTGGTGAGCTTATCGACAGTTGGCAGCTCTCGAAAGGAAAAACCAAAGGTCTTGAAATAACTGGAAGTCTCTAAGGCAACACCGAGCTCCGGATTCTTCGAGAGGCTATTGCTGACGCCTAACAACAAGGGAACTCCTTGAACCTCCTCCAATTGCTGCAGTCGCTGTCTAAGCGGACCTGCGTGCCAACCATGAAAGAGCTCAAGAGCAACCGAAGCTCCTGTCTGATGCTGTAGGACAAAATCTGGAAAGCAGTAGCGATCCCCTGGCAACGGCACAAAGCTGCTGGCAAGCTCCAACTGCCACTCTGGTAGACGCTCCTTTAAGCGGTCACCAATCTGTTGAAATTCTGGAGGTATATAATCGTGGAATTGTTGGTAGTGCGAACGGATTCCACAACTCGGATCCAGCTGCAACTGAAGCGGTGGTTTCTGTCGGAAGCAGACTGTAGCTCGCAACTGCCAATTCTTCTGCTGCAGGATTGCGGGGAAGAAATTGGCCAATTGCAGCCCGTACTTCTGAGTTTTGTAGAAAAGGCTCAGTGGACCATCAATCCGAAGCTGAAAGATGCCCTGTTCATCTGTTGTGATCTGGGCCAGCAATTGGTGAAAGCGTAGGTACTTGCACAGCTGGCGCAACGGTCCAGGATCTGGGTGTTCCAAGCGCAGTTCCAGAGCCTCTGAATTCAGCAGGAGCCCTTGTACCTGTGCACAGTTGTAGCGATGGAGTAGAGCCTTTGCTCCAATGGGCGAGAATTGCAATAAGCGCTGCTGAGCCGGTAGGTCTGCGTAAAGGGCTTCCTGAATCTGTGCAATTGGCTGACTTTGCAGAATCTCAACACGTTTCCAAAACTCTTTGAGATTGGGATTCAAGGCTTTGGCTTCTTCACGCAAAGCTTGACGCGCCTGAATGAAGATCGACTCTCGGAAACGTTGCTGTTCCGCTGGGTCTCCAGTGTCAAATTCGGATCGATCCAGCAGCAGCTTTTCCAATCCACGTCCAATTGGATTATCGAGTTGCTGGCTTTGTAATTGGAGTGAGGTTTCTTCGGTAAGTTCCTGACGCGTCGAGCTAGCTGCGGAAGCCTGCCGGAAAACTTTTACAAGGGCTTCCGCGGCTCTCTGCAAAGAAATTTCATCCGGATCCAAAAATTGAGGATAGATTCTTCCCTTACGACTACGGAATCGCAACAAGTCCCGCGTTAGCAAAGGAACCCCAGCAGCATCGTTGACCCAGAGATTGGAGTCATCTCATCAGAATGGCTTGGCAGAAGCCATGTAGATCATGAAGACGGATGTACAGAAGATGCCAATGTGAACGAACATTGCCATTGGCTTAGGTAGGTCACGTTTGAGAATCTGCATTCCATTCAGAAATCCGAAAACAATCAGCAGTAATAGGCCAACCAGTTTGTAGTGCAACCAGAGCCCATTGCTGAAGGCTCCTGTGATCGTTGCTAGGTATAGACCCGTTGCCACGGCAATCCCCAGGATTGGATAGTAGATGAACTTGTAGATTCGATGCTGAATCCACTGGGCTCCGGCAATCTGGGCATCTTCAGTCATCCGAAAACGAAAAACTACCGCAAGAGACTGTACGAACAGAGTTCCAACGACGAGACAAACAGCGGTCACGTGAACGGCAACCATCGTATGATAGAGCATGGATGAACCACAGCATGAGGTGAATCAAAGATTTGTGAAGAACATTCAGCTTACGAAGTTACTCTGTAGTTGCAAGCACGCTCCAACAAATCTACTTACGATTGCTGATTTGATTGGCGAAGGCTTACCGTACTGACCAACTAAAAAATCATTGGTCTTCTGCGTCTCAAGAGTTGCCTATGCTCAACGCTTATCGCAAAATAGAGAAATATGTTAAAAAACCAACCTTCTAAACTGATTTACTTTTTTCCGAAGGAATTATAAATGTCCGAGTTCCACGCACTACAACTTACTGATCTAGAAGGTAACGAACGCTCTCTCTCAGACTACGCCGGCAAGGTTTTGCTGCTGGTTAATGTGGCAAGTCACTGTGGTAAGACCCCACAATACAAGGGACTCGAAGAGTTGCACCAGCGCTATCAAGAACAGGGTTTCAGCGTGATGGGTTTTCCTTGCAATCAGTTTGGACGGCAAGAACCAGGAACTGCCCAAGAAATCCGACAGTTTTGTAATCTTAATTATGGAGTGACGTTTCCCATCTTTGCCAAGCTAGAGGTCAATGGAACAAACCAACACCCACTCTATGCACTTTTGACCGGGCCAACCGCTGCATTTCCAGGAAAGATCACCTGGAACTTCGAGAAATTCCTAGTAAACCGAGAAGGAGAGGTACACCAACGCTTTGCCCCAGGAACAACTCCGAGCGATTCGGAACTGATCCAGGCTCTGGAAGCGCTGCTCTGAGTTATGCTTCGTTTTAGTAATCAGATGAGTACGCTTCCTATCCAGCTGGTACTACTCGGTATACTTGCTGTTATAAGCTGTTTGGGCTTCAACTCTCCAGCCAGGGCACAATTGCTTCCTATGGCTGGAATTCTGGGCAACGCTGGCCAACAGAATTATGAGGACTGCATCCTTAACAACATGAAGGGAGTGCAGAGCGACATTGCAGCCCAGGCCATTCTGGATGCTTGTCGTAGCAAGTTTCCAAATGCCAATGGAGGAGCCGGACTGCCTACTCAAAGCAAGCCGGGGATCCTGCCCAACCAAGCGCTTAACCAACTGAACGGTGAACTGTTGCAGGATCTCGGTAGTGAGTTGATCTTCCGTCTCTATAATAGCAGCTCGGACTGGGAGGTCCATTCCTTGACGCTAGGATTGCAGTATTGGGATCCAACTCGGTCAACCAGTATTGTGGAACGACACACTCAGACGATGGCTACTGAACAATCATTTCTACCCTCACAGTGGCTGGAAATCCGGATGAACAACCCATCAAATTCTCCTCATCTGTTACTGGAGCGCTGGTGGTTTGAGAGTGCTAACGGTCGCCAACTACCCAGCCTGCCAACCAAACGTTGAGAGTGATCAACTTACCACTTGACAACACGCAGCTTTTCGTCAGATCAGTAATCGTAAAAACATCCTGATGAACGCCTTGCGGCCCTAAAAAATTTCCGTTAAGGTGATTTTCAAATGATCTGATTGTCCCTCCATCCGGACATATTCTGGTTTGAGCAATCATCTTCCGCGTCGCCAACATCTTCCATTTCGTTAGACAGGAGTCTACTATGACAAAAGTATGTATCGTGCAGAAGCGGCAGATCGTACTGTTGAAAAAGGAAATCTACGTCGAGGGCAGTCAGGAAGAGATTGAAGAGTGGATTATTCAAAATCAGTTGGATGACACCAAGTACCAGTGGCGAACCCACACCGAATACATCGATCCAGGGCACGAAGAGTACGAAATTCTTGAGGTCCCTGAGGATGATGGCTATGACTTCCTACGCTACGTCCGCAAACCCCCGGTCTATAACCTCGAACGGGACAACGGCCGAAAGATCCAGACCAAGAAATAATCCTACTGCGAATGCCTCGAATCCTGGCGCTCGCCCATGCCTTCCCTCCCCATTACTGCCCTCAAGATGAACTGAGTTCCGCCCTGCGCATTGCTTGGCAGGACCAGGGACTCGATGTAGCGATTTTTGATCGCTTGCAGCGCAACGTTCAGGTGCAGGGGCGCTACCTAGCTCGACCTTTGGAAGAGTACCATCACTTCAACTCCTTCACCCAAACCAACCAGATCTGGCAGGAAGAAGCCCTACATCTCGGTGAGCAAGTAGTTCGGCAAGTACTGGATCAAGCTCAGCTAGCAGCCGACCAAGTCCAGTTGCTGATGAGTACAACAGTGACAGGAATCGCGGTACCTTCACTAGAAGCCCGCCTGATGAACCGACTGCCGTTTGCACCGACGACTCGACGAGTCCCCCTGTTTGGACTGGGCTGTTTGGCTGGAACCGCTGGGATTGCCCGTTGTGCTGATTACCTCCGAGCTTACCCCACCCATGCCGCTTTGCTACTCTCGGTGGAACTCTGCTCCCTAACTTTACAGAAGCAGGACTTGTCCATAGCGAATTTGATTGCTAGTGGCCTCTTTGGTGATGGAGCTGCAGCTGCGCTGCTCGTCGGTGACGAGCATCCTCTGGCTTCAGCCGCACCTGTGGGTGTACTCGACTCCTGTTCGGTCTTCTTTCCAGATTCTGAAGAGGTGATGGGCTGGGAAGTCAGTGCATCTGGCCTTAAGATCGTCCTCTCTCCAGGTGTTCCTCATTATACCCGAGAGGCACTACCTGGACCCCTGAAGGATTTCCTCGCCCAGCACAACCTGAAACTTGGTGAGATCCGTCACTGGGTCAGTCATCCCGGAGGTCCCAAGGTGATTGACGCGCTGGAAGAAGGGCTGGTATTACCAGCAGGGACACTGAACCGAACGCGTCAGAGCCTCGCTGAGATTGGTAATCTCTCCTCAACCTCTGTGCTGATTATTCTGGAAGAATGGCTACGTGACAGGATAGCGGAGCCAGGTGACTGGGGGATGATGCTTTCGATGGGGCCAGGCTTTTGTGCAGAAGCTGCGTTGCTGCGCTGGTGAGCGTTGAGTGAATCAGCCCTCCTGACGATAGGGTGAGAGTTCCGGATTGTCTTCGATATTGCTCTGAATTGAACGCTTCTCTTCCTCAATGAATTCTCCAATCGCCCGATGAAAGGCAGGATGGGCAATCCAATGAGCACTGTAGGTCAGATTGGGTAAGAAACCTCGCTGGATCTTGTGTGCTCCCTGGGCACCGGCTTCAAAACGCTGCACACCTTGTTCAATTGCGTACTCAATCAGGCGGTAATAGCAAAGCTCAAAGTGCAGGCTCCGAAAGTCCTGCCGACAGCCCCAGTAGCGTCCAAAGAGATGCGGTCCTTTGTGATAATTGATCGTACCGGCCACCCATCTCCCCTGCTTGCGAGCGAGGGCCAGCACTAATTGATCTCGAAAATGTGTGAAGATGTACTGAAAAAACTCATAACTCAAGTAAGGCATCGCCCACTTGCGATCAATCGTAGTTAGGTAGAAGTCATACATCACTCGGCAGAGCCTCGACTCAATCTCCTCTCCTCGTAGCAGGATTACCTCCAACCCTTGTTCCTGTACCTGTCGACGTTCTCGCAGAATCTCCTTGCGGCGTTTGCTTCTGAGTCGACTGAGGAAGTCTTCAAAGCTATCATAACCATGATTCTGCCAATGGAATTGAAAGCTATGTCGCAATAGTAGACCAGCTGCTTCATAGATTTCACGCTCCTCTGCAGGAATAAAAAGAAAGTGCAGAGACGAACAGCCTTCTTGCTGGGCCAGTTCCAGGGCACTGGCGAGCAACTGCTGCTGAAGTTCTCTGGGATTGGACGCATCTGCTGCAACCAGTAGCTTGGGACCCGTCGCTGGAGTAAAGGGGACCGCTGAGGTGAGTTTGGGAAAATAGCGTTGGCCATAACGTTGGTAGGCGTTCGCCCAATCCCAGTCAAAGATGTATTCCCCATTGCTGTTGGTTTTCCGGTAAAGGTAACAGGCAGCCTGTAGCTGCTTCCCTTCCCAGAGCGTCAGGTAGCGAGGTTCCCAGCCAGGTTCAATTCCGACGCAGTGCCCTTCTTCCAGCGCAAGCAAATAGTCATATTCAGCGAAGGGGAAAGCATCTCCAATCAGTCGATTCCAGCACTCTGGGGGGACTTCACGAAGGCTGTGAAAAACCTGTTGGTGCAGATTGCTATCGGTTTGAAGGGCAGTGCTGCTCACGTCAGTCTTCGACCTGAACCACATGGATCTTGTCGGCAACGTGGAAGGGAAGAATGGCCTGTTGTTCTTCCTGCTGGAGTGTCATTGAACTCATCACGTCGGCACGGGAAATCACTTGATGCTTCTGACCTGGAATCACCTGCTGGGTGTGCAGGATCTTGAGCAATTCCTCGGAATCTTCCAACTCCTCGGCAATCATCATGATCTCCACCATCATGCCTTCTTCTGCCTGATCCAGGGTGAAGCAGTCCTCTGGTAGGGAATGGCCGGGCATCGGCGTCCCGTGAGGGCAGGTCTCTGGATAATTGAGAAAGGCGGCCAGCTTATCGACAACCGTGGGAGTCATCGCATGTTCGAGTTGATGAGCGTGCTTGTGTACTTCGTACCAGGGGATCCCCAGAGTATTGCAGAGAAAATATTCAGCGAGATTGTGGCGAAAGGCAATGTCGCAGGCGAGACGCTCTCCTTCCCTGGTCAGGTTGATCTCTTTCTTGTCATCCATCTGGATCAACTCATCTCGCTGCATGCGCTGCAGGGTGGCGTGTACCGTTGGGGCACTGCTCTTGAGCCGCTGGGCTAGGGTGACGGCCTTGAGACGCTCTCCAGCACCTCGCAACTGGTATAGCAGCAGGAGGTACTCTTCAATGACAATCGAGTGTTTCTCAGACATTGGGAGTTCCTGACAGAAATGAACAAAGACTTGGACTGTTAGCCTAGCAAGGCTCTGCCAGAAAAACAAACAGGATCGGAGATTTGGCAGTAGTGAGTGGCCTGTCAATCCGTTCTTTGCAACAGAATGGACAAAGATATTTTCAGTATCTCAGGCAGTTAGAGTGAGGTTTCTAGCTGGTTAAGCCTTCACGAGACGACGATTTTTTTAAGACAAGACTACTGACTTAAAAAATGGAGAGTATTGCAGGGGAGGGCCCGACTCCTTGAGAGAAATCGGGCTTAACAGGGTGTCTGGGGTAGGTTTACTTGGTGAAGTATTTGCCCACTTGCAGGGTGAGGTTGTCGGTCAGGACATTCTGAGCCGCATCTTTGAACCAGACATAGATGGTGAATGTATGGCCAATGCCAATGGTCCCTGGAATTTCATACAGCAGGCTTTCAGAATTTGAAAAATCGATTTTTGTTGTTGTACTGCTAAGGTTATCCCAACCATTGAGATCAGCAGTAATATTATCATTGGTAGCAGCTAGTGTTACATTATCAGCAATGAAATAGGCATAGACCGGTGCGTGCTGACTTGTCACTTCGTTCGTATCACCAGGGATGGAGCCAAAGTCTATTGTGACATGTGATCCATTATCAGAGGTGTTATCAAGTATTGCTCTTGTAGTGCCTGAATGAATTGGACCTTGTCCATCATAAACAAGTGTAACACTGGAACTGCTAGACAGGTTTGTGGCGTTATCTAGCAACCAAGCATAGATTGTCTTAGTTCCGCTGGAGCTGGAAGAGAAGGTGTAAGTCAGATTATCTTCATTTCGCCAAATACCGCTGGAATTGTCTGTATCGGGTGCAGTATTGGTTTCACTGAGGTAGAGACCAAAGATATCGTTGAGGCAACAGCTTGGTCCAATATCCGTTGCACTGAGTGAGTTGAGGACAATGGTCTGATTACGAGTGTAATTATCTCCCCCAACCTCGGTAACATTATCTGTACCGTAAGTGTTGGGTTCTTTACGGACGCTGATAGCACTACTGAAGACAGGCCCTGCATTATCCAGCATAATGGTGTCGTTCTCAGATGCGGCAACGACGTTTCCACTACCATCCTTGATCCACAAGAATACTGTCTTATTATCGATGCTAGTATTGTCGAAGTTCCCAGTACCAACAAAGCTACCATTGTCTCGGCTACCTGATGCCAAGGTGATCGCTGTCCAGGTAAATGAAGCGTTGTCTGCTGAGCTCAGGCTGGCATTTTCTGAGACAAAGTAGTGAGTAGCCCCAATCCCAGTATCGAGGAAGCTAGCCTGGAAACTGAAGGACTGATTATTCGTGAAAGTAGCATTGTCAACAGTGGTCGAATCATTATCCGAAGTCACCCCGTAGATCGAGAAGTTCGAGAGCGTGGGTAATGTTGAGTCGTTGTCTACAATCACGATGGAGTCAGAAACATTATCCGAAATGTTGCCTGCTGCGTCTATTAGCCAGACATAGAGTGTAGCTGATCCATTGTCCTGAGGCGGGTTACTAATCTCGTAGGTTACGTTGTCTGTGATCAAACTGTCACCAGTCACATTGTCCGTTACATTGTCACTCTGAAAACCATAACCAGTTACCAACGTAGAACTGAAATCACTGGAACTTGGAGCATAGGTTGCGTTTTCAGTAATGAAGTACTGTAGTCCTAGTGAAGAATTGGCATCACTGGCGTTGAACATCAGGAACACACTTGCATCAGATGTGTTGTCCGAATGACCTTGCTGCAGATTATAGACAGTGACAGAGGATGCCGCCGGTGGATTAGCATCCACGGTGAACGAAGAAAGTGTCTTGGAGGCAGTATTACCAGCAGCATCAGTTAGCGTGATAGTGACGTCGCTGTAGGTGCCGTCACTTAAAGTTCCAAGCGTAAAACTAGTTTTCGTTGCGGCAGCAAGACTGCTGTTGTCGAGAGTATAACTGCCGGAGGCACTGACGGTTGCCGCTTCATCGCTGTAGATGGTGAAGGAGGGAGTGCTATCATTTGTCAAGGAAGTGACCGAGCCGAAAGCGTAGCCAGGCGCAGCGGTATCAACTGTAAATGTGTCAACACTCACAGTAGTGCTGTTGGTGGCATTGTCTGTTGCTGTGATGACACAATCACTGACAGTGTCTCCGTTACTGTAGGCAGTACCGCCACTATTTACCAGAGAGATACTTATATTATCAGATGTGGTCAGGGTCGTAGTAGTACTGGAGCAGTTACCAGCAAAGCTCAGGGCTGCAGATTCATTGCTATGGATCGTTAGCGCAGGTGAATTAGTTGGGCTACTTACGCTGCTGACAACCGTCAGGCTTGGGGCAACCGTATCTGCAGTGGTACCTCCTTTTGTTCCTGGGGCGGCAATGCTGTTGGGATCTGCCCCGGTGACACCACTGGCGTTTACACCGGCCTGCAATCCGCTGGCTGTTGTGTTCTTGAGAGTGTCGGCATCAATAGAGAGGGCGGTGTCTGTCGCCAAGACATCAATCTCGCCTTCAATTGATCCTTGTACTGCCAAACTGATTGTGGTCAGCTCAGTGGAATCTATCCCAGTCAGTGAGCCAAGAGCTGTTGCACTGCTTGTAGCTAAGCTGCTGATAGCGCTGCCAGTATCAGCTTTTCCTGCCTTGGCTAGAACACCCACACCCTGAACAGCACCTCCCGAAATCTGGGCAGCCAGTGCGCTGCGGTCTGCTCCACTCAAGCCATTGAGTCCCTTGATGCTGGAAGCAGTCACAGTACCAACGAGGGTTTCACGAGTTGCCGCGGTCATTGTAGTGCCATCAGAGGTCGCCGCAATATCACCCAAGGCCCCAACCAACGTAGTAGTCACCGAGGCAGTGGTTGCCGAGAGACTGCTGGAGCTGACCCCAGCGTCATCTAGGGCCCCAATCAGATTTTGAGCAAGTGCCTCAAGTCCCGTACCCAAGGTAGTACTGCTGAAGATACTCCCAGCTCCATTCACTGCAGTAGTAGCGATCCCACTGACAACTGTATTCAGATCACTATTGCCGACTCCCGCATCGTCCAGGTTGCTGACAGAAGCGTCCACCACGTCTCCCAGGGCTTCATCCAAGCTAGCTGGCGCAAGATTCAAGGTACTCATTTTCTCCAGTGCCTTGCCCACCAAGGTTCCAGCAATGGTACCGGCGCTGTCAGAGAGATAGCTGGTCTTGCCATTCATCGACTTCTGTAGAGCACTGAAGCTCACGTGTAGTACGTCCAGAGTTGCAGAATCACCGCTGAGGGTCAGACCACCGATCCCGCCCATTGCTCCTGACAACATTTCAGGCAGGATAGTGCTCAAGTCAGCAGAGCCACTGTCACTGACTCCGGCTAGGGCAGCATCGACGATCGCATCGATTTGGGTAGCCGTCAGTGTGGTGCTGCGCGTTGCGGTAACGTAGATTCGGGCGTTGCGGCTCACTGCGCTGGAGACGGAAGCCGTCAAGGCGCTGCGCAACTCTGTTCCAATGGTCTCCGAGAGGGTGGGAGGTGGATCAGCGGTAGTGAAGCTAGTGTCGTATTGTTTGTCGAGAGAATTGCCCGCTAGATCGGTAATTTCTGTACCCACTCGCACCAAGTAAGTTGTGCTGTAGCTCAGGTTGTCTGTGGGGTTGAATGTGTAGGTAATGTTGTCCGTATTCGAGAGCGCACCGACCACACAGCTGCTGAAGTTGTCTGCAGAGAGACGCAGCGATCCGCTACAGGTCGCGTTGTCACTGACCGTAACCGTGCTATCAAGCAGAGCTTCATTGAAGGTCAACACCAGATTTTCTTCAATCGCTCTACCGCTGGTTCCGTCTGCAGGAACTAGACTGCCGAGTGCAGGGGAAGTCAGGTCAACAGGAACCGTGACATTGTCTGTGGTGTTATCAGTTTGGTTATCAGTTGTAGCTGTCTGATTGTCTGAAGAATCAGAACTACTAGTTGCGCAGGAAACCACCAAAGCTGGTAACAGTCCAAGTGCAAGAAGCCGGATACAGCGGGCAAAGAGGGAGTGGTTTTTCATCTCGGGCCATTCTGCTGAAGAAAGAAATCGACCGCACTAGCAGCACCTTTGAGCATTTTCTGCAGGCAGTGCGTTCAGTTTTTGGAATATGGATGCATTCTTTGCCTCACAACATCCTTGAATTGCAACACAAAATCAAGGAAATCCTTGGATCACTGATAACTTGTTACGCTCCGAGAGGTAATTTAAGGAAGGAAGCGGGCAGGAAAGCAAAACACCCGGCTCTTCACAGAGAAGATACCGGGTGCTTGGGAGGAAGATTAGGAAAACAGACTACAGCTTGTAATCAATCTAGACCTAGAGCAGTTCCACCAATCTGGTTGGTGATGACAGTACCACCGTTTACAGAACTATAACCATGGCCTCTGCGTCGGGTGATTTTGACAGTACTGCTGTTACCAGCTTCATCAACAGCAGTCAGTGTGAAGTGAGCATCATGTCCAATCAACTCGTTTGTCGTTGGAGACTCTCCAAAATTGGTCACATGATTGATCGTTGTAGTATTGTCGGTGACAGAGGCCGTGTGAGTGAAGAGTGTGATATCAGACGTTGTTGTCTGATCCAACACAGTGTCGGTGTCAGTGGCATCATCAAAATAGTTGACCCCTCTGTCAAAGGCGGTAACTGCTGTAGTAGATGCCAAGTCCTCCATGAAGGCCAAGGTTGTGTTGTTATCACGTTCGGCACTGACCACATCAGCTGTCTGAATCACACTGACGTTGTCAGAGAGTTGCAGCCACACCTTACGGTAGTAGGTTACATTGATGGCTTGTGCAGTAACATCATCAGTACTTGCAGCATCGTCAGTGCCCGAAGTGCCGATAAGGGCAGTCCCTGTTGGTGGCGCTATGGAAATCACGTAGGGTGTTCCATTGATGCTGACGTTGTCAAGCACTAGTCGATGCGATGTCATGCTCTCGCCAGCATCGAAGGTCCAGGATTGAATATCTGGGAAGAGGAACACTAGCTTGTTGCCATCTACCTCATCTACTGCGATAGAAGCGTTATCGTTGACACCGTCTGTTGCTTGGATAGCGTCGATGATGTTGCCTCTAGCAGCGTTTGTGATGTTGTCGTAGATGTTAGCGTTTGTGATGTTGTCAACTTCTGGGCGATAGTAGTACGCGAAAGCTCCACCACTGACGCTGATGTTATCGGAACCAGTGAACGTCAGCACGACCCGATCGTAGTCGGTGGGACCTGAATTATTATCTGGCATCCGCTGTGCGGTTGAATTCCAGATGTTGTACAGACGCATGTCCTCTTCAGCACCACCTCCAGCAGCTATATTCATAAAGCCACTGGCAGCACTTGCATCTAGGTCGACACCAGCAGTGTAGGTCGTATCGTTGTCCTGATTCTGTGTCGCGTGCGCACCACTCAGGGTAGCTGGGGCGCTAACTGCAGCTAGGAACACGGAAGAGTTGTCCCTGGCAATGTTGGTGTAGTCTGCAGCACGGTAACGCAAGCGTGGTGGGAAGACATCAACCACATCACGCAGGGTTGGTGCTCCGCTGTCATCGTACTGATCAGAGGTGTTAGCTAGGACGTCCCAACTGTTGTAGTTGTTATCCTGCAAACTGGCGTACCTAATATCTTGGCTGGCCCCATTGAAAGATGGGACATAGCCAAAGTCACCACCCGTGATGGAGAGCGTAGCGCCTGAGGCCGCACCTGTGACGGTAATGGTCTGGCTACTTCCAAATGGGTCCACATAGGCTATGGCAGCTCCGACCGCAGTCCGTACACTATGTGCCGTGGTTTGTGTTCCGTTGTCATCCACCGTAACGGAAGTTAGAGTGCCAGTACTGTTGAGTTGCTGATCAAAGGTGACAGCGATGGTGTCCGTACTTGTGCCAGATCCATCAGTACCCGCTGCGTCGGTTGCCAAGGCCGGTGTGGCATCTGCTATCAGTACTCCCACCGCATGGTCTGCAACAGCCGTGTTGCCATTCAGGTCCTTGACTCCAACCAATTGGAGCAAGCTGTTTAGGCTCAGCCCCTCGTCAATGGAGTTGGCAACGTCAGTTTGGCTCGTTCCATCCTGCCATCGTGGACTCTCATCTACGTTTCGCCAATCATTTAGCGTCAGTAGAATGTGATTCTCACCAGCAGCCGCGTTGGTCAGGCCAGTGATCTCTGTAGCAAGATCACTTCCGGCGATCACGTTAGTCCGTACGACGTTGGTGGAGCCATTGTCCAATATTGCTCCTTCAACAGCTTGGAAGGTTGCGTCGTAGGTGATGTTATCCACGTCTTCGGTTGTCTCAATAACAATAGTGCGTACCGGGCTACCTAGCACCGGAGTACCAGCGACTCCACAGTTAGATGGACTTTTGACCATTGGTTGCCCAACGTTGGCACCGGCAGTTGCGGCTGTATGAGCTGCAACTGTAAGTGCTGGGCTAAGTGCGGCAAAGCCCTCAGTAGTACTGTTATCTTCGTCGGTATCAGCAACTGTGTCGAATGGAGTTACTATCACCCCTGTTGAGTCTGACTTGTACCAGGTGACATCTAAACCCGCGTCAGCGACGTAGTAGGTACACGTAGCAGTCCCAGAACTGATTGTTTGGGTGATCCAGGCGGTGTAATCAGCTGGGGTATAAACGTTATTGTTCAAGCCACTCTCAGTGGTACCTGGATTATCAACGGTAGCCGCGGTTGTCGCAAGCAATGGAGTGTTACGAGAGTTGGTGTTCAGGTCATCACTAAGAGCTGTGCTACCGGTGGTGTTCGTGTCGGACACCTCGGTGCGAGAGCGATAGCCAAACTTGTCATAGAGTGAGGCAGTCAGGTTCAACTTGGGATACAGCAACCTTGATTGTCCATCATAGACAGTCTCACCAGTCTCGTCTGTGCTTGAATAGTTGAAGACAGCCACAGTACCATTGTCCTGTCCGTTGTCACTGGAGAACTGGAGAGCAACTCTTGGATGCGTTTGATCCACTAGTGTCACATTGACAGTCTGGCCTGAGTCGGTCGTGGCAAGTTCACCCAGTGGGGTCACACCAACAGTGTACCCGACAGAGGCGTTGTCAACAGTTACGGTCACAGTACCTGGGCTAGCCACGTTGAAGGTAGCCTCAGAATCTGTAAAGCCACCACTCAGCACTCCAGTAGTCAGAGCAATTGTTCCGGTCCCTGTCACAGTCGTGGAGGATGAGATTGCCACACCTGCACCATTAGTGACGGCAAATTTGTAGTTTCCTGCACCCGCAACAAAGTTAACACTGGCCTGGCTGAAGGTGACATTGTCATCGTCGTCGAATTCGGTGAAGGACAAGTTGTCTAACGCACCGCTGGTGTCATCAACGATCACGTGCTTGACTGCCTCACGTAATCGATCCAAGCGAACTTCTTCAGTCGCACTGCTGGTTCCTGCTTCAATAAAGATGCGTGGTGCAGTTGTCTTTGCCAAGGAATCGTCAGCATTTTGAACTAGGTTGCTGACACTGGCCAGTGAGTAGGCGGAGGTTCCATAATTGATGCCATATATGGAATCGAAGTAGTCTTCTTGTCCGAGTCGATCGTCTCCAATAGCTATCTCATTACCTGCACCAAATGGGTTGGATGCTGCCAGTCGCTCGCCGTTCTTGTCCACAAAGCGGTCGCGCTTAAGGACCAGTCGGTAGAAACCTGTGCTCATCGCAGCAGTTGTCGTGATGGTTAATGTTCTACCATCCAAGGTGGCGCTGGAGATGTCTACGAGGGTCAACTTGTCGTCATACAAGCGTACTGCATTCGGTGCTGTCGTGATGATATTGCCGTCAATGGATCGCATGTCCTGATCAAAAACGACGACGAGTGGCTGAGTTGTCCCCAGCGCTGTGGCCACGTCCGAATCAATAGTAATATTGTCGTTCTCGTAGGTTTGGTTCCCGCCAGTATCTAAATTGTCTGGACCACCATAGTAGCTGAATAGAGCTACTGTTGGATCTGCATTATCTTGAGCCTCGAAGTTTTCGACGTAGAGATTGCCGAAGTCAGTGACCAAACTATTAGTGCCGGTGGCAATGTTAAGCTTCTCAATCTTCCAGTAGGCACCTTCTGAGATATTGTCTCCACCGCCAGCAGCGATGGCACCAGTGGTGCCGTTGTTTGGTAGCTGGTTCTGAACATCGATTAATGGTTGATTGTTAGCATCGTAAACGTAGATCAGCGTCTGCTGGAGTCCAGTGTTCCACTCGGGATATTGGGCTGGTCGGTAAGATGTACCATCCACACGGAGTTCATAGCCTGAACGCAATGCACCAGCACCACTGATCGTAAATGACCCGTTGTCAAGAGCGACGGTAACTGGATCTACGCCGTAGTAACCCGGTGAAAATTCAGCTGATTCTACTTCGTTCCCACCCAGATTTTGGGTATTATTGTCAGTGCCATCAAAACCATAGAGATTGTCATCAACATAATTCGGCAAAAGTCTTAGTTGCACACTGCTAGGCGCTGACTTCTGAAACGCGAAATTGGACTCACCCAGATCATATACATTTCCGACAAAAGTTCGGTCCATCTTCGACAATTCAACATAGGGAATTGTTGCTGAAATCTCGCTGACGACGATGCTGTTGGCGCCACTTTCATCACCAGAGTGGGTGATCACTGCAATTGCGCCTTCATAGGTAGAGTGAAAGGTTGCATGATCTTTCATACTGAAGGTAGTATAAATTTTACCTTTTGCAACCATTGGGGAATTTTCATCAGCATCCTGGTCAGTTGGCAAGGTTGTGCTGCTGCCATTATCGTAGACGTTGGAGATCACCAAGTTGGTGATGGGCACATTGGACAGAGTCCAAGTTCCGTTAACTTTACTTGTCGTGCTCAGTCCGTAGGCACTGATTGTCGCACCTTCGAGCGCTCGACCGTGCTCGTCAACCACGACACCGCTGAGCTGCCCTGTAATCGCTCTGTCTGCAACGATTCCACTGTGATCGCTCTCAGATGCGCCTTCGTCTACCCGCATTCCCTCGCACCCAGTCAGCCCAGCGGCGCCAGCTGCAACGAGCAGTGCGATACTCCATTTCTTAATCATGTTCGGCTTCATAAACGCTTATCCTTCTAGAAGTCAGAAATTTACGGAGAACCCTCTCAGTTTCACCGAAGATCAATGAGTAACCCGCTCCAAGGTTCACTCTTCCCAGTCTGCAGAATCTGTTTAGATTCTGTGAAGCTGAGGAAAAAACAGGCTAAAACCGCTGTCCCGCCAAATCGGGCAGAGCTGGGGCGCGGAAACACCTCGTTTCTCCTTCAAGATTCTGGAATGGCTGCGGGAGTTGCTAGCTTCCACTCTAGGCATCTGTCGCGCAAGGGAAAGTAGAGGCTGAATGCGCTCTCAATAGATTACAAGGCGTCAAGCTTAGCCTTTTGTCTTTGAAATGCAAGCTTTAAATTATCAAAATCCGCAACCAAACTAGCGTATCAACTAGTCTGTTTTCACGATGAACCCTGGAGCGCGTCCCCACTCTTTCTCCGGCAAAATCGGAATCTTCCGTTCTGCAGGCGGAAAGAATGGTTCCTGTGAGGCCACTGCTGCAAAGGCGATACCAGAAAGGAATAATAGAAAAAATGACTTTCCCTGAAGCTTCAGGTGGTCGTCCTGACCAGATTTCGTTGTAGCCGTTGCATTCAACGAGTGGATCCATCATTACTCTAGAATTGATCTCAATTTCAAGCCCTTGGTGAAAAAATATGTATTTCTTCAAGTCGGAGACCTTAGAGCGCCGCCGTAAAAAGTGAGCAAGGGTTCAGATAGGCACAGTTTTTTTCGTGCAACTCTCTGTTGTTAAGGCAGAAAATGCTTGGTTTGTTGGCAAAAGATGACGTGTTCAGTTGTGTGGCCAAGCAGGAAGGTGTCCCATTGCTACTGGGGCAGCTTGTCTTGGAAGCCCTGGACCTGGTGGTGGATTGTGGCCAACAGCGGTTGATCCCAAACCCAGAGGCTCCCGATGGAATGATACTTTATGAGGATTACTAGCGAGTTGTTGAATGACCCTCACCTACCAGCAATGCTGGTCCCTCCTCTCCCAAAATGGGCGAGGGTTTTTAGTTCGGTGTTGCAACGGATGCTGGTGCGTTAGTTTTTGCTGGTCAACAACAGCCTGCAACCTTGAGCGATTTTTTCCTTCTCTATGAGGGAGAAGGTGGCCGTTAGGCCGGATGAGGGTATGGTCGGAATTTGTTGACCGAGGCTGGAGAAAACCCAATTCCTTGAACAACGTGGTGGAATTTTGTAGGAATGGTGGAAGCACTGAGTAGCTGTGGAGGACTACACTCACCAACAAGGAGGCAGAATGGGCAGAGTAGTGATCAAGGCGTTGCTGAGCAACGATGAGGACCGAGTGTTGATCAAGAATGGTCAGTTGACCAAGGAGCATTTACGGCAATTGGAATGTGAGTTGATCGTTGATACGGGAGCCCGAGCGGTGGGTCTGCCTTTGTCGATCATCGAACAGTTGGGGTTGCCTCCTAAATGCAAGGTGACCGTGACGCTCTCCGATGGCAGTCGGCAGGAGCGGCAACTGTATGTAGAGTTGCGTGTCCAGGTGGGGGATCGTGATGATGTGTTCAACTGTGTAGCCGAGCCGGAAGGGGCCCCATTGCTGCTGGGACAGCTTGTCTTGGAAGCCCTGGACCTAGTTGTCGATTGTGGTCAACAGCGGTTGATCCCGAACCCAGAGGCTCCCGACGGAATGATGCTCTACGAGAACTACTAGTGAACTGTTGAATCACCCTCACCCACCAGCGATGTTGGTCCCCCCTCTCCCAAAACGGGCGAGGGATTTTAGTTCAACTTGATTTGAAAGCCGAGGTTTCAGACGTTTTGCTGCTGAACGATGAATAGAAAGCGATCCCTCTTTGCCTTCTCCATCAGGGAGAAGGTGGCCGTTAGGCCGGATGAGGGGGAGCATTTAAAAATCTACCGCCTACCGATAACTCTCCACCAATCGTAGCCAAGCCTCCCGTGAATTCTCAATGACCGAACTTGGACAGCAGTAGGAGAGCCGGAAGCAACTGGGCCAGCCGAAGCCGGAGCCGGGTACCAGCAGGATCTTTTCTTCCTGGGCTCGGCGTACGAAGGCCACGTCATCTTCTTCCAGCGCCTGTGGGAACAGGTAGAATGCTCCCTGGGGCCGCACACAAGAAATTCCTACCTCTTTCATCAAGCCACAGACCTGATCCCGTAGCTGTTGATAGAAGCCGATATCGACCTGTACTCCACGCAGATGAGGCAGCGCCCGCTGCATCAGCGCCGGAGCATTGACAAAGCCTAGGATCCGATTGGTAAAGACCAGCGCCTCCTGCCAAAGAGCCCTGTCTGGTACTTCTGGATGCAGAGCGATGTAGCCGATCCGCTCTCCGGCCAGTCCCAGGTCCTTGGAGTGCGAAGTGATCAGGATCGAGTGGGGGTGAGCCTTGAGCACCGAGCCGTTGACAACCTCATCAAAGAGCAGCTTACGGTAAGGTTCATCAGCAATAAGGTAAATCGGACGACCAAAACGCTGCTCCTGGGTGCGTAACCAGGCACCAAGCTCATCGAGTACCTCCTGTGAATAGATCACGCCGGTTGGGTTGTTGGGTGAGTTGACAATGATCGCCCGGGTTTTTGGGGTCATCACTGCTTCCAGCGCATCCAGATCAGGTAGAAAATCCTCCTGCCGAGTCTTGGCCACGGTCAACACTCCCCCGTGATTCTGCACATAGAAGCCGTACTCCACAAAGTAGGGTGCCAGCGCGACGACCTCATCTCCTGGTTCCAGCAAGGCCTTGGCGACCACGTTCAGTCCTCCTCCCGCACCAACGCAGAGCACCACGTCTGCAGCGACAAATGGCAGGTCCTGCTCTTCCTTCAGTTCGTTGGCCAAATACTCCCGCACCGCAGCAAAGCCTCCGTTGGGCATGTAACGATGGTTTCCAGGCGCTGGGTCATCAAGCAGTGCGTGCAGGGTCTCGTGTACCTTGGGAGGTGGTTCGAGGATTGGGTTGCCGAGGGAGAAATCAAAGACCTGGTCGGCCCCATACTGCTGCTTGAGTCGGGCGCCGGCTTCAAACATCTGGCGGATCCAGGAGGCACGTTGGAGAGAGTTGGCAATCGGAGCAGCAATGGTCATGATTCCTGTTTTAGAGCAAGGGCAAAGGATTGTTGAAGGTCGTTCAGGGACTGCACGTTGGAGGCCTCAGGCCAGCGCTGCCAGTAAGCACAGCTGCGATAGACCACTGCTGGTGTGTATCCCTGTTTTTTCAGGATATGTAAAGACAAGGCACCATCCGACTTGGAAAATTTACGATTGCCCTCATCGGTCAGCAGTGAGTGGTGCAGCACAACCGGATGTACTCGTTCGGGTTCTAGCAGTCGAAGCAGATGAGACTGGGCAGCGGTGGAGGGTCGCAGGTCCACACCACGGATCAGCAGGTTCATCTGCCAGTCAAGGTCATCCACGCAGGACGCCAGCTGGTAGGCGACTTGTCCGTCACGACGTTGGATCACAAAATCACCCATCTCGTCTGCGAGATCCAGTTTTTCCCGACCACTTGGCCAATTCTGCCAACACACCGTAGCTGCTGCTGGTAGCCGAATCCGCCAACTACCGGGTTGTTCGGCAGAGTTCTGCCGCTGACGACAGGTTCCCGGATAGTGCCCTTCCTCACCAACCAGAGCCTGCCACTGGCGGCGACTACAGGTGCAGCGATAGAGTGCTCCAGTATTTTTGAGTGTTGTCAAGGTGGATAGGTAGCGCTCTGTACGCAGCTGCTGGGACCAGTTTTGTTGAAGTTCAGCCACACTGCGAGGGCCCCAATCAGTGTCCAGGCCGAGCCAGTCCAGCTGCTGGAAGATGTCTTCGATGTATTCAGGGCGTACCCGAGCTTGATCTAGATCATCGATTCGCAGCCAAAGCTCCCCACCGAGATGGCGAATCCAGAGCCAGGTTAGCAGAAAGTTGCAGGCGTTGCCGAGGTGCAAGTAGCCACTGGGGGTTGGAGCCAACCGGCTACGCCAGTGAATGGCCTCAGAGCTGTTCGCAGAGAGCTCGAATCTGACCACGGGCTTCTTGAGGCAGTCGTTGGAGCTGCTCTGTGAAGTCCTGGCCCTCCAGGTTCTCGAGAGCTTCCAGCGGTAAGTACTCGCTCAGGAAGTTGTCCTCGCCCAGTGACTGAGCACCGAGTCCGAAGGTGATCGCACCACCTGTCAGCAGCAGTACCCAGAAGAGCAGGCTGAAGCCTTGCAACAAAATTCGATAGGCCGCAAAGAGTCCAATCAGGGAACCAGTCGCCAGCATCATATAGGAACCCCAGGCAATATCAGGCATGGGTCAATTTTTGTGAGGAGGTTGTGTCAGCGAGGGCGGAATACGGGGAGCAGAAACTGAGTAGGCTTCCTACGAAGCCTACTCAGGGACAATTTAGACCTTACCTTGCAGAATGAAGGCAATCACAAGTGCGTAGATCACTAGGGATTCGATCAACGCCAAGCCGATAATCATCGGGGTGAAGATCTTACCGGAAGCATTTGGGTTGCGGGCGATGCCTTCGAGGGCGCCGCGCATACAAATACCTTGACCGATTCCACCACCGAGAGCGGCAAAGGAGATCGCCACACCTGCACCCATGGCAAAGCCGAAGGTTGCCAATTCACCATACTCTTGGGCGTACAGTGGAGCTGCCAGCAGCATCAGAAACAGGACCAACATGAGTCTTTTGTTCATGGAACTTCCTTTTGGTTGAGAACAGTAAGAGCGTGTACGGAACAGAACGAAGGGCCGATCAGTGAGCTTCACTCATGGCAACTTCAAAATAAATTGCAGACAACAGTACGAAGACAAAGGCCTGCAAAACACTAATGAGAATACCCAATCCCATGAAAGGGACGGGCAACCCAAGCGCCAGAATTGAGGAGAAGATCAGGACCACTTTGTGGTCACCGGTCATATTCCCCAAGAGGCGGATGGAGAGGGACATCGGCCGCACGAGGTGGCTGATTAGTTCAACTGGGAACATCAAGGGAGCCATTAAGGGCATAGGGCCAATGAACTGCTTGATGTAGCTGGCGCCGTGCTGACGGATTCCAAGAGTGTGAGTCAGCAGGAAGACGACGATCGCAAAGGCGAAGGTGATGTTGAACTGGTCGGTCGGTGGATTGAATCCAGGAACCAGTCCGGCGAGGTTCAGGAACAGGATGAAAAGCCCGTAGGTTCCGAGCAGGGGAAGCAGGGGTCGTGGTCCGATACCATGCTGAATAATGCCCGAGAGAAAATTGAGGATACCCTCGACAACGGTGACAGCAAAATGGTCTTTGTCTAGTCTTCCGGAGGGTTCCAGCATCTGGGTTTCACGGAAGGGTTTGCCGAGCCACCAGGCCAGACCGATCAGTACCGCGGCAACGATAATCATGTCGAGGATCGGGCGTGGGTCAATCCCGATGGAGGCCAATGGTTCTGCCAATCCTCCGAACAGGAAATTAGCCCAAGTGAAGCCACCCTCTGCAGCAAAAGCTGGGGATGTCAGGGTCAGCAGGAACAATCCTGCCAGGTTCAGTCGTCGAAACATCAGTATTCCTAGGAAAGGACGTCGGAAGAATCAGAGGATCTTGGTCTCTGGATGAGTGCGTAAGCGGTGGCAGCCAACAAAATGTTGGAGAGGCCTAGCATTATCCCAATTGCATTGATGTCCAATTGGACGATCGCCACGTAGAGAACCATCATCGAGACAATGAACTTCGCACCGTAGATCAGCAAGTACAGTGTCCTTAGTTTTCGCTCCTCCAACATGTTCAGAACGAAGCGCACGGTCCAGTGGAAGTTCAAACCAACAATCGCTGAACCTAGCAAGGATCCCAAGAGAAAGTCAAGACCGAACAAGAGCGAGACAATTGCCAGGACGACGGATGCCAGGATCAGCAAATTTCGGAATTCTGTGGCTTTGCGGAAGCCAACCTGTAGGGCCTCGTCAGAGATTTCGGGGAAAGGTGAATTGGACATTCAGGTCTTGGAATCAAAGTCATGAGTCAAGGGAGTCGCGGCGTCTTCCTGCTGCAGGCGTTTGAGCAGGCGATAGACACTGCGGTAACCAGCGGCGATGCCACTGGCCGTGAAAATAATCAGCATCCAGGGTCCAGTGCCGAAGAAACGATCCAGAGAGCTGCCAAGCAGGAGTCCAACAATCACAGAGAGACCCAACTCCAGGCCCATCGAACTGAACATCACCAAGCGGGGATTGAAGCGCGGCATGTTTGTCAGTCCTCATCCTTGCGGAATTTGAAGAAATACCACCAGGCGCCAACGCCTGCGATCACAGCGAGCACCAGGAAGTTCATCAACGAAAAGATCAGTTTACCCCCAAGAAGGATAGCGGCAACACCGATCAGACCATACATGATAGGGTTGCCCTTCTTCTTTTTCTTTGGCTCCTCCTGAGCGGGAAGTCGGGTGGTCGTTCCAGGGGTCGGCTTGCCACCAACCTGCTGGGTCAGGGTATCGACTTCACGGCGAAGCTTTTCCAAGTCCAGTTCGTCATCCTGTCGGGCCATGGCCTCTTACTCAATGGGGATCAAGGGAAAGACGCAGGCGTTCCTGGGCCAGGATCTTGGCCAGGGCTTGGGCCTGATTGGAAAACAGATAGGTCACACCTCGAGAGAGTTCACGACAGAACGCCGGCCAGCTTCGAGGGTAACCAGTGCCAACGATCTTTCCCTGCTCCAGGTGACGCTGCACCTCGGTGTCGGGCATCAACAGATACTGTCCACCAATTCCACCAAAATCCTGACTGCTCACCGCCTCACTGATTTCTGCCACGTTGAAGCCACCAACCAGTAGTGCAGAAGCTTTGGGGAACGCAGACAATTGTTCATAGGTTGCTGGATTCAGCAGCAGGAAATGGAAGTGCTCTCCTGGCACGAGTCCTACCAGAGTTTCTTGCAAGATCTCAAGTTGATGCTCCGGTTCCGGATAGTGTTCTTCCTTGATTTCAATCATCAGGTGCTTACGTTCTCCCAAGCGCTGCACAACTTCAGAGAGTGTTGGGATCAAGGGAAAACGCTGGCGCAGTTCTGTCGAAGTCAGGTCTGCCAGTCGCTCAGAGCTACCAAAAACCCTCTGCAGATCTGGATCGTGAAAGACTATCGGTACTAGATCTTTGGTCCAGCGAATATCGAACTCTACCCCGTGAATGTCCTCGAAGCGCAAGACTGCTGCCAGCGAGACCATTGTGTTTTCAGGGATACGGGGATCATCGTGCAGACCTCGGTGGGCGAAGACACGGCAGGCGTTCCACTGCTCTGGAGTCGGCTCGGATGGGGTTGTCCATGCGATGAGCCATTCAGCAAGATCGTGTAAGCGATTTTCAACAACCAGCGGCAATTCCACATCAATTCCAGCTAAAGTTTTTGGGGCAACTGCCGATAGCAGAAGAAACTGACTATCCCTACAAGGAAGAGAAACTTATGTACCGCCGTTGTCGAAAGATCGCTGCCAGTCTGTTGTTGCTTGGGTTTGCTGTCAGCTGCAGCAGCTATGATCGCTTCCCCATTGCTTCTTTCAGCACCCGTCTCCAGGATGGAGACCGTCACTTGGGTTGGAGCCTGAACTATTTCAACAGTTGGCGCCGGGAGCGTCAACCTCAATACCTGCTGCTGGCAGAAGATCACACTGTCAATGCGATTGATACCTTTTCCCGGTTAGAGTCAGATACGTCACCACGCATCAACGAATACTATGTGGCTCGGGAGCGTCGAACTCGGGGATGTCGCCTACTGGCAGAATTACAATTTGAAGCCATCAATCACGGTCAGGATCTCCGTGGGATGACTCCATCCGGTTGTACCTACTGATCCAAAAGGCTCAGTAAGCGGCACGTTCTATGTTGCTTCGCAGCCGCAGAGTATCCTGGTAGAGTTGGTTCGCCATCTCCTTATCGCCTCGTCGGTGATGGAGGCGACCCAACTTGCTCAGTAATCGCTCCTCTCCTTCTACATCTCCAATTGCTCGCTTGATTTCAAGATGGCTGTGGCAGATCCGCACCAGCCGGTCTTCTTCCTTGGTCGCTTCCAGTGCCTGTTCCAACTTGTCATAGAGCTGATCCATCTCATTGCGATCCAGTTGCTGTCGAGCGTAGTTCAGTAGATCCTGCAGCAGGGGAATCATAGTTTCCCAGGCCTGTTCTTTCTCTAGTCCTTCAACAACATCACGAACCATGCGGGCAAGATCTTCTCCCTCCAAGCCATCCTTTTGCCGACGTACCCCATCGAGATGGTGGGCAGCCTGCTGAATCTCTCCAAGTTCAATCAAGGCCTTCACGTACAGCTGTAGATCCTCAGCTTGCGGCGTTCGTTTCAACTCCTGAAGCAGCTGAAGGTGATTGTCCAGACTGACCTTGGCTTCCTGCCAGTTACGGGCACGAGCGAAAGAGCGAGCCATCTGCAGCAGAGCTTCGGCCTCGTCACGAGTTTCATCTGGCGAAGCTGAGTGCCCTAGCGTTTTCCCAAGGCCTTCATCATAGAGATCTTCCTTGGCAGGAGTTGGAGCTTGTAGCTGATGTGGCAAAGGAATGTAGGCATCTGAGAAGAGATCTTCGGTGCTGTCAGGAATCTCTGGCTGTTGGGAGGGACGTTGTTTAGAGAGGCTATAAAGCGAACCCACATCTGAGTGACGTCGTAGGGTTTGAGCTCGTGGTCGTTCTGTCGCAGTGTTGTTGCGACGTCGGATAGTGACTCGATCCTTGGGAGGTGGAGAATGTTGCTCTGCTGTCACCAGTGCCTGTTCAAATCCGTCTGTGTCTACAAGCTCTGGCTCAGTTTGCACAGGTTGGTGCTTCAGACTAACGACTTCTGTGGGTTTGTCTTCTGGTTCAGGAACAAAGTTTCCTTGTTTGCGTTCGTTTTGTTCCAGGTTCTCGCGAAAGCGTGCAAAGACAGAGCTGTCAAAGCCTGTAAAGGTTTCAGCACTTCCAGAAGATGCTGATTTCGGGGCCACTCTGGGTGATTCATTCGCAAAGGAGACCGTTTGTGAAAAACTGGCGGAGACAACTTCCATGTTGCGTCGCAGGATCCAGAGCAGCAGCATGAGCAGGATCCAGAGAGCAGCGGCTGCAAGAGTCAATTCCATGGAATGTTGGGTAGCAACCACGATTGCAACGGCGGCAAGGGTAGTGATGATTAGGTAAGCCTTCATCGTTGCTCAGTTGAAAGGAACGTCGGATTTCAAGGCAGTTTCGGGCTTATTCCATCCCGAAAGCCTGCAGATAGTGTTCATGGCGACTCCACTGCTTGAGTACGCGGACTTGTAGCGACAGATAAACTGACTGTCCCAGTAGAGTCTCAATACGTTGTCGGGCAGTAGTCCCGATTTTTTTCAATTGTTGGCCCTTGTGGCCGATGATGATCCCTTTTTGCGATTCGCGCTCAACGATGATGTTGGCGACAATGTGCAGTCGCTTGGGAGTCTCTTCGAAAGACTCCACCTGAACAGCCACAGAGTAGGGAAGTTCCTGTTGCAGGTGGCGGAAGAGCTGTTCGCGCACCAATTCTCCGCAGAGGAACCGCTCCGAGGCGTCCGTCAGTTGGTCTTCCGCAAAGAAAAATGGATTTTCTGGCAGGCGCTTCAGCAGCAATTCCCAGAGACGTTCCAAGTTGTTCGACTTGAGCGCAGAGATCGGAATCAACTCTGCGAATTCTGCGAGTTGACGGTAACGTTCCAAGCTTTGCAAAATCGCCTCATAGGGAAGGCCATCAACCTTGTTGATCGCCAGGATCGTGTTGCTGGCTCGATCTTGCAGGTGCTGTAGGACCAGTTGGTCTTCTGCAGGCACATCTTGTCCGGGACGCAGAGTCTCAACAAGCATCAGGTTGAAATCGGTCTCCTGCAGAGTCTCAACAGCGTAACTCACCATCTTTTGGTTCATGACACGACTGGAGGCGTGGATGCCAGGGGTGTCAATGAAGATCAGTTGTGAGGAACCGATGGTACGGATGCCCAGTAGTCGATTGCGTGTAGTCTGTGGTTTGTTTGCTGTGATCGCCAGTTTCTGTCCGATCAGTCGATTGAGTAGGGTCGACTTGCCTACGTTTGGACGGCCAATCAGGCCAATGAAACCAGCACGGGTCAGGGAGTCCTGACCATCAGCCGAAGGGGCTGCAGGAGGAGCCAAGGTGATCATGCGCAGGAAACGAAAGTTGTTTCAGTGCAAAATTGTAAAAAAAGGAAGAATTATAACGATCTGTTGATGGGTTGCAAGGTCTTACTTCGGGATTTCTTCAGCTAGAGGTTCCAAATGCCAGCGCCAGGCAATCAGTGCAGCGAAAATCGCTTGGCGAATCAGACCGCCACTGACCTGGTCAAACAGAAGGGTTGGTGGAACCTGCTGGAAGTAGACAAAGGCGGGGGTGAATTCAGCCACAACAAAGAGGAGTGAGGTAAGCACAATCCAGAGTTCCAGGGGCTGACGGGTCAGGGTCAGGCAGACAGGCAGGAGCACCAGCAGCAGCAACCAGCCCCGCAGTAGCAGGAAAACCAGCTTGACTTCGATGGAGGTCGGAGGAAGTTGCAGGAAGTTCTGCAATTGGGTCCACCAGGAAGACAACTCCCAGTTGGCCTGAATCAGTGCTTGTGTACCCAGAAAGAGCAGAACGTAAGCAACTCCCAGCCATAGCATTTCGAGCAGACGTTGCCGATCAAGGAGTCCTTGGCGCAGTCTGCGACCCAGCCGGTTCCAGTCAAGCAAGCGTTGTGCGGGAGGTAGCAGCCAGGGAGCAACCAGTGCTACCAGCAGGGCAGCACCAAATTCTCCCAACAAGAGCCCTTGCGCCACCTCATCCATTGGGGTGCCTAGGACCATTCCCTCTAGCAACTTTCCAGTTGGTCCAATGCCCAGCAGCAGTAGCAGGATGACTACGGTACCAACGCTACGGGTCCAGAAGATTGGTTTGACAACAGGGCGCAGGGTGAAGCCGAGCAGCACCCCTGCGAGAAAGAGCAGGTTGAAATCGAAGAGAGCGGCTTGTTCCGGCAAAAATAACAGTAGTAGCCCCATCCGCGCCAGGGCATAGGCAGCTCCTAGAGCCGTGGGAGCAACGTACTTACCGAGACCTGATTCGTTCACACCCCCTCAGCGTCGCTTGCCGCCCTGATGAACATGAAGCCTCGGCTTAGACCGAGAGCGTGGTGCTTGCAGTGCTGGAAAGATTTCACTCCAGTAGACTCCAATCCCCCACCCAAGAAAGGCCCCAACTACAGGAGTCAGGATTGGATCCCCTCCTGGAATCCATGAATATCCCCAATAGCCGGCTGCTGTGCCAAAGACGGCACCAATGCGTACATAGTTATTCTGAAAGAGCAGGTAAACGATGGCCCAAATTCGTTGCATTGTTGTCTCAGTGTGGAGGGAGAACAGAGAAATCGAGGACCTGGCCCTCGAAATTGAGATGAACTTTGAAGCGGATCGGCCGACAGCAGACCTCACAGTCTTCGATCGTATCCAGTTCTACTTCCGAAGGATCGAGCAGGATGGAGATGCGTTGCCAACAATAGGGGCAATCGAAGAATTGTTCAATCATGAGCGTGCCTGTTGTTGCTGTTGTTGATCGTAGCGCTTGCGTTGTTCTTCGTGAACCAGCACCTCGTAGGCTTCACCAAGCAGTCGAGTCATCGACTCGGCTTGCTTGCGGATCCAGTCAAACTCGGCATTTTGATGTCGGTCTGGATGGTATTCCTTCAGCTTCTCGTGATAAGCCTTCCGAATTTCACTGACTGTTGCCTTCGGAGAAATGCCCAGGAGTTCGTAATAATTTTGCCCGACGGCAGAGGTTCGTGAAGAACCAGGCTGTTGCCGTTCCTGTTGCTTTGATTGTTGTTGCCGGCGTTGTTGCTGCTCTTCTGCACGCTGACTAGTGCGGGCCCGCACATAGAAGCGTAGGCTGCGGAGGGTTTGCTGAATGAACAGTAGTTTGCCCGCAAGTTGTCGCAAGGGAGTTTGTTTTTCTAGTGCCTGTCGTTCGATCAGGTTGATCTCAGCTTCAAAATCCACTAGCCGCATAGCGTGCTGACGTTCTGTGTCCTTGCGTTGCGCCAGCCGCAACAACTCTCGGGTCTTCCGCAGGGTTTCCTGAAAGTGTTGCTCATCCAGTGCTTGTTGTTCTGTGTCCTTGCGTTGTTCTTCCGCTTGCGCAGCAGCTTGTGCTTCTGCATAGGCTCTTGCACGAGCTTGCTGTCGTGGATCTTCCTGAGACATCCAGCCTGCGATGCGTTCCCTGTATTTCCAACCAAACCAGCCTAGCAATCCGCCAACCAGCAACAGCATCAGCAGGACTACCAGCAGAACCAGGCGCGCGTTGGTTTGCTTGGCCTCAATTTCTTCAAGTAGTGATTGAACCTGTGAGTTGTTTGGATCTTGTTCAAGAGCCATCAGCAGAAAAGTTCGGGCACCTTCCCAGTTTTGGGAACGCATTTCTTGCTCAGCACTCTGAACCCGCAGCTGTACGCGGATTTGTTGTTCAGCCAGAGCCAGTTGGCGTCTTGCTTCTGTATAGAGTGGACTGTCCTTGGGGACCTGCTTGAATTGGGAAATAGCGGCATCGTACTCTCCGTTTTTGAGTAGCTGCTCTCCCTTGCCAAGTTGAATTTCCTGCTCTTGCTGCTGCATCCGTTCCCGCACAGCAAGGGCTTCTGCATTTTGAGGGTCGATACGTAGGATGTCGCCCAGCAGTCTTTCAGCTCGCAGCCAGTCCTTTTCACGTTCCGCATTGCGTAACTGCTCCACTTGCAATTCAAGTGAAGATGGTCCCGTGCTGGTTTCGGTTGCCTTTGAAGTTGCTAGGGCAACCGGAGTGTCCAGTTGGTTGCGATAGCGTCGAGCGGTTTCGTTGGCGCCACGATCCTGCAATTGACGGATGTATTCTTCTGGGCTCTGGTGTTCCTTAGTCTCAAACAATTGAACGCTGTCATAATCCGCACTGGCCAGGTAGGCTCCGGTGGGACTCCGTGCAATGCTGCCAGCGCCGTGAAGCAACAACTGTTGTTGTTCTGCGCCCTCTCGATTAAAGATGTGTGCCTTGGTAGTATCTCCCTCTGTTGAGATGACCGCTAGTTTGTCGCCTGGCAGCGGTAGCAGTCGCTCCGGCTTGGACTGGTTGGAAAGTTCCAATTCAGGACGGTGCTCTTGCAGGCGGGACTCCGAGTTGCCCCAGAGTAGGTTACGCGCTTCGTCGATGGAAACTAGTTGTTGGTCTGTTGAGAAGTGGAAATCCACCGGAGGCAACAAATGGTAATCAAGCGGAGGCAATACCTGTTGGCGTTGAGAATCCACCAAACGAATTCCCGTTTGATTGGCATGGCTGACTGCAATGCGTTGTTCGTTGGGGCTGAAAGCAAAGTGCTTTAGAGGTTGGTCGGTCTTTTCACCTGTCCAGAGTAAGCGCGAGGAGTAGGGTGGTTGTGTATCTAGTTCGTAGAGTTGCTGTCCCTCACTCCAGCGCAGCAGATCTCTCTGTTGGCTAAAGTCGGCCTGCCCTACCGATTGCTGAACAGTTCTTTCCCAGATGCGTTTTTGCAAGGCAGGCAATTCTGCATCACGACCAGGCAGATCATCGACTTGCCAGAGCTCGAGTCGCTTATCTCCACCCACGAGTAGCTGTCGCCGAGTCGGATGAAAACTGAGGTGAGTCAATTCATTGCTGGCAGAGCGCAGGTTGCCTAGAATTCGACCGCTACGTCGGTCACGGAACTCCACAACAGTGTCATCACCATCTTGCATTCCCAAGGCAAGGATTGCTTCGTCGGCACTGATTGCCAATTGACGCACAGGACGCTCAGAGCGGATCTCCTGCTGCAGCTGTAGGAAATCCTGATTCCCCAGAGCAAGCGGAGGCAGGATCAGTCCGAACAGTAAGGCAAGGGCGATCAGTAGACGAGAGGGCGGCATGCGAGATCCATCAGGAATTACGAAGCAGCTCGTCAAAGTAATGAATCGTGTGACGGAGACCTTCCTTCAGAGGCACCGTGGGTTCCCAGCCAAGTTGCTCCTTGGCTAGTTGGATGTTTGGTCGGCGACGACCAGGATCATCTTCACGGGCAGGCTGATAAGTAATTTGGGAGCGAGAATTGGTCAATTCCACAACGTGTTCAGCCAACTCTCGAATCGTGAATTCGCCAGGATTCCCCAGATTGATGGGTCCAGGACAGTTCTCCTGCTGCATCATTCGTAGGATTCCTTCAATCAGGTCACTGACATAGCAGAAGGAGCGAGTCTGTTGTCCATCACCGTAGAGCACCAGCGGTTCGTTGCGCAAGGCGGCAACTATAAAGTTACTGACCACTCGCCCGTCTTCCGGATGCATGCGAGGGCCGTAGGTGTTAAAGATACGAATGATTCGAGTGTCCACTCCATTTTGACGACGATAGTCACTCATCAGAGTTTCAGCGACTCGTTTGCCTTCGTCGTAGCAACTGCGAGGACCAATAGGATTGACAGATCCCCAGTAGTCTTCGGTTTGAGGATGGACCTCTGGATCTCCATAAATCTCAGAGGTGGATGCCTGTAGGATACGCGCTTGGACTCGCTTTGCTAGCCCGAGCATGTTGATCGCACCAAGAATGCTCGTCTTGATGGTTTTCGCTGGATTGTACTGGTAATGTATAGGTGATGCTGGACAGGCTAGGTTGAAGATCCAATCGACTTCCAACAGAATTGGTTCAACCACGTCATGGCGGATGAATTCGAAGTTCCGATTGTCCAGCAGATGAGCGATATTGCGCTTGTTGCCAGTGAAAAGATTGTCCAGAGCCAGCACGTCATGGCTCTGCTGAATGAGTTGCTCACAGAGGAAGGAGCCGAGAAAACCCGCACCGCCGGTGACTAAAACACGTTGCGACATGAAGTTGTATGATGGAGCGTCTTGGAAAATTTCGTGAAGGGTCTACCAAAAACCGTGAAAAGGTAACACAGTGCTGATCAAACTCCAAGTACTGCGGTAGCCACTGGATTTTCATTGCACCTTAGCCCTGCTTTTCGTACGCTTCAGTCTCTAGCATATTTTATACTGCGATCTAATTCTTCCCCTTCTGATGGCTGAGGCGTCCGTGTCGACCGACCAGCTTCATTTCGACCACCTGCTTGCGGAACAAACCATGATAAACGAGGAAAAGCGCAAAGACCTGGAATCGGCAATGAGCCAGATCGACCGACAGTTTGGTAAGGGCTCCATCATGAAACTTGGAGACCAAGCTCTAAACCAAGTGTCCGTGATCGGCTCTGGTAATCTGGGCTTGGATATTGCGCTAGGAGTTGGGGGCTACCCCCGTGGAAGGATCATTGAGATCTATGGCCCTGAATCATCAGGTAAAACGACCATGGCGCTCTGTGCAGTTGCAGAGGTACAGCGGGCTGGTGGTATGGCTGCTTTCATTGATGCAGAGCACGCACTTGATATCAGTAATGCACGACTGCTGGGGGTCAATGTGGAGGAATTGCTGGTGGCTCAGCCAGACTACGGAGAGCAGGCCTTGGAGATTGCTGAGCAATTAGTCCGTGTGGGTAAGGTGGATATTGTCGTGGTAGATTCAGTGGCTGCGCTGGTTCCGAAAAGTGAACTCGATGGAGACATGGGAGATTCTCATATGGGACTCCATGCTCGCCTCATGTCACAAGCTCTGCGTAAGCTTACAGGCTCGGTTTCAAAGTCGCATACTATCTTCATATTTATTAATCAGTTGCGCTCCAAAATCGGAGTGATGTTTGGCAACCCAGAGACAACTACCGGAGGCAACGCACTCAAATTCTATGCGAGTGTTCGCCTGGACGTCCGCAGCACCACCAAGATCAAGCAGGGCGACGAAGTTCGTGGTCATCGGATCAAGATCAAGGTTGTTAAAAATAAAGTAGCTCCTCCTTTTCGCAATACGGAAGTCGACCTCATCTATGGGGAGGGAATCTCTCACTTGGGTACGATTCTCGACTATGCAACAGAAGGCAACATCGTACAGAAGAGTGGGACCTGGTTCTCCTTCGACAAGGAACGTCTGGGACAGGGCCGAGACAATGCAATTCGTTTTCTGGCAGAGCACACAGAGATCGCTCAGGTGATCGAGCATCGGGTTCGTCAGTTACACGGGCTACTTCCACCTGATGCAGAGAAGCCAACAGAGGAGGAGGCAAAGGCTGCCAGTGACTGAGGTTCCTCCAGGGCAATTTCTACAGGGGCCCTGCCCATCTCTTGCCTTGTCAGAGTTGCTGTTTCTCTCTCCTCCGCCTCTGTTTGACGTTCGTACCGCTGAAGAATACACCCAGGGACACATCCCTGGGGCTCTCAATCAACCGCTGTTTGACCATTTTGGACGATCAACGATCGGGACACTTTACAAGCAAGTCAGTCCGGAATCTGCGATAGCCGCAGGGCTGCGCTATGTCGAGCCGCGTGTACAGCAATTGGTGGAAAGTTTTCAGCCCTGGCAGAAACAACCACTGATCGTTTACTGTGCTCGTGGTGGAATGCGGTCGGCTTCCGTAGTGCGTCTGCTCAATAGCGAAGGTTTCAATGCACAACAATTGCGAGGTGGTTACAAACACTATCGCCAACATGTTCTGCAAGCCCTTGAACAATGGTCGCCATCCCTGATCGTGCTACACGGTCCCACCGGGGTAGGCAAGACGCTATTGTTGAAGCAGCTGCCAGATCATCTAGACTTGGAAGACTTGGCACAGCACCGAAGTTCGTTGTTTGGTGGCATCCACCGGCATCCACGAACTCAGCGGCAATTTGAGGGACTACTGTATCAGGCAAAGCTCGCTCTCCCAAAGAAGTATCCATTTTTCATCGAAGGAGAGAGCCGCAAGGTCGGTCCGGTGTTCATCCCAACACCGCTGGCCAAGGCAATGCAGAAAGGTCAGAAAGTCCTACTGCATGCCGCATTAGAGACACGAATCGATAGGACTCTAGCGGATTACCGTGTTGAAGATGAAGCAACGGTCGTAGAAGTTGACCAGATCTTGCAGTCCCTGCGCATGGCATTAGGTCGGCAGCTGGTGGATCATCTGCGCGACTGCTTGCGGCAAAATCGGTTGCGTGAGTTGGTAGCGATCTTATTGAACGACTACTATGACCCACGCTACTACAATTCAATGAAAAACTATCACTACGCGGCCGAGTTCTCGGCAGAAAATCTGGATCAAACCGTAGACGATCTACGGAAATTTCGAGATAAAGTCGCGGCAGCGTCCGGATGAACATGGCAGTTCTTGTACGCTGGCTCCGAGGAGCTATATTAGGGTGTGGATTCTGTTTGACCACTCTAAGCGCCTTGGCCACTCCTTCAGATCAAGTACAGACCCCTTACGGGTCTTTCCCGCTGGGTGAGATCTCTCCCTTCCAACAAGATCTTTCTCTGAACACACCAAAGCTGGGTCGTTCGGTCTCTCTTCCACCATTGCCTGACTTCAGTCCACTCAGTCGAGAGCCCTTGCAGGTCAGCTTCTTTGATCAGATCGGTCGATACTTCGAGACCACGCTGGAGAGTTTCCAGAATGGCGACTTTGCGCTGGCACGAGATCGGTTCTACGAAATCATCGATAAGAAGCCGAACAGTCGTTGGGCTAAACCATCAGGATTCTGGTTGGGCTTGTCCAGAACTCAGCTTGGAGAATTCAAGGCTGCTGTAGATGACCTGCAGGGTTGGCTACAAACTGATTCAGAACAAGTGCCCGGATTGAGATCTGCAGCTTATCTAACATTGACCTGGCTGACGGCAAGGCGTGGAGATTGTGTGGAGAGCGAGGTGTGGCTTGGTCGATTGCGGGATGTCGGACAAGCTAGTCGAGAGTACTTGCGAGAAGGGACGCGTATCGAACTCTACTGCGCAGCCCAGACGAAGCCTGCTCAGGTCCCAGCGATTTTTACACAACTGCGCCAGGATCCCGGCAACGCACAAAATCTGGTTCGTTTTGTTGCAGAGGAAGCCTCCTATCAGTACGAACGGGCAAACTGCAATCCGGTCCTACGATTACGGGGAGAGTATTTTGAAAAATACTATAATTATTCTGAAATAGAGGAGCTTGCTGTCATGTCAGCCTGGTGTCGCTGGCAGCAGCAGGATTGGGAAACACTAGATCAAGAAGTTCAGGCTCTCGCAAAGCGAGGGTTGCGCGATGAAGATCAATTGTCTCTGCTCCAACTAGAATTAGCACTACGAAAACAAGACGAGAAGGAAGTTCGTCGAACCATGCGCGCTCTGCGTCAGCGAGAGCTACGTCGTGAAGGGGCCTATCGAGCGATGTGGCATGCTGCATCCTGGGGATGGTGGGAGTTTTTGTTAGATTTCCCGCTGCCTATTGAAGAGTTTGCGCTACGCTCCAGGGTAGAGGAATTTCGCTTACTAAGAGCTCAGGCGCTACAGGAAACGGGGAAGCCAGAGCAGGTCCGTCAAATTTTTGAGGAACTGCTGGTTTCCCCTGATTTGGCAACCTCTCTGAAGGGAGAAGTTATTTATCGCCTCGCCTATCTGGATTTGTCAGAAGGTCAGACAAAACGAGGTCTCGAACGCTGTCAGCAAGTGACTCAGGAGTTCGTAGAGTCAACTCGGTTAGGTGATTGCTACTTCTGGCAAGCAGCTCTGGAGGATCCAAAGCGCAATGAGAATCAGCGTCGTGCAATCGGCCTGACACTCCGGCAGGTTCCAGTAGAGGCAGGCCGTGAGGAAGAGAAAGCGCTGATCCGCATCGGCTTATCCATGCTGAATGAAGAGTGGCTGGAGGCCCAGAAAGAAGCCAAGACTCTTGTAAATGCGGAGCCACCATCACGCTATCAGGTTCGTACCTGGCAGTGGTTGGTTGCGATTTATCGTGGTTTGGAGCTTCCGGAAGAGGCACTGAGGGAACTGTATGCACTGCTCAAGGCTCATCCAGAAGCTTTGAACAAAGATCTGTTGATTGAGCAGGTGCTATTGCTACGTGATTTGAATCGTCGTGAAGAGGCCCTGCAAGTTCTGCTTAGCCATCCGGAAATCATTGATCTGGAGATGCAGCAACTACAATTGAGCCTGTTGTGGGAGTTGGAGCTTTGGGAAGACTTTCTGGAAAAAGCTCTGCAGATGCTGCCTCAGATGAAAGATCCCAAGGATCAGGCTGAGTTACACTTCCGGCGTGGTCAGGCATATGAACAAATCAAGGATCCACTGAAAGCCCTACCAGCGTATGAACGGTCACTGCAAAATGTTCTGAATCCTACTTGGGGGACTGAGGCCAAACTAGCGATTTTGCGCCTGTACTACAGATTGAAGGATGTGCGTTTTACAGAGCGTTCAGAAATTTATTTGAAGGATACTCGTTTCAAACCGGAACAAGAAGAGCAGATTCGGAATTGGTTGGTTGAGCGCTACGAGTACGTGGGAGAACCCACAAGAACAATTCCGCATCGGCAGGGCTTGATTCGACTATGGGAGGATCGGTTACGCAATAATCTAGAGCCGGATCAGGCTGCCCGTGAGCAGCGGATGCTCCGCATTGGCAAGGAACATTTGAATCTTGGACGACTCGGTGCTTCTGGAGCCTGGGAACAAGCAGAGAGTTGGTCTGCTCAGTTGCGTCGCAGTGAAAATCCATTAATCCAGCGAGAAGCGCTATTGTTAGGTGGAGAAGCTGCTGCTGCGCTGAAAGCTCATGAACGTTCGGTTGCTGCTTACTTGCAACTAACCTACTTCCATGCGGAAGGGCTGAATGAAAATCAAAAGTTCACAGCCTGGCAGCAAATGGGACTGAGCTACGAGGCCTTGGGACGGATCAATGACGCGAAGGCGATCTACAGCAAGATCAGCAATGAGCTAAGCGATCCGCAGATGAAGCAGGCCGCAGCCAATGCTCTGCAGCGATTGGAAGGTAAGTAGGAAGGGATTGCATGGCTTTTGTGATTGTGGCGTTAGATGGCCCTACAGGAGTTGGTAAGAGTACGCTGGCGCGTCAATTGGCTGAACGCAATCAGTTGCTCTATGTCAACACCGGTTCAATGTTTCGTTGCTTGGCTTGGAAGTGGAACCGGCTGGACAAGCCAGAAAAAGAGGGGACATTGCAGGCACTCGGTGAACAAACGCAGATTGTGCTGGAAGCAGATGGACGAGTGTTTTGTGATGGTGAAGAGATTAGCGCCGCAATTCGTACCGAGGAGGTTTCAGCACTAGCCTCTCAGGTGAGCCGCTTTGTGCCGATTCGGCACGCACTCAAGTTTCAGCAGCGTCAGCTGGTGGAACAAGCAAAAATTGGAGGTGTCTATCGAGGGGCTGTGCTTGAGGGACGCGATATTGGTACCGTCGTTTTGCCACAGGCCGATTGTAAGTTTTTCGTTGAAGCCAGTCCCGAGACCCGAGCCCGTCGCCGTTTTGCCGAATTGCAGGCCAAGGATCCCAGTGTTCGTTTCGAGGAGATCTTGGAGGCTCTGAAGCAACGAGATGAGCAGGATCGCAATCGTAGCGAAGCACCCCTGTGTAAGGCAGTTGATGCGATCTTGGTGGATACCAGTAATTTGAATGTAGAGCAGGTGTTGTCTGTACTGGAGCAGCATCTGCGACCTTTCCTTCTTGCGGAGCCTTCATGAAAGCGGTGATTCTGGCAGCGAACTACAGCCCACGGTTGCTGCCGTTTACAGCGACTCGTGCCAAGCCAATGATTCGGATTGCAGGCCGTCCCATCTTGGAGAGTATTCTTGATGGGTTGCACAACGCTGGAGTTCATGAGGCCTTGGTCGTAGTACACCATGAACAGCAGGCTCTGCGAGATCATTTTGGAGATGGAAGCGACTTCGGAATGAGTCTCGAATACGTAGAACAGCCAGAACTACTAGGTATTGGTCATGCGCTCTCCTGCTGCGAACCCTACCTGAAGCGACAGCCTTTTCTACTGGTCTATGGAGATGTGCTGGCGGATGGAAATCCTGTTCCCCAACTACTACGAGCTTTCGCTGAAACAGGCCGAGAGGTTGCGCTGGTAACTTTGCCTCGCAATTCTAACGAATACGGTAACGTCTACCTAGACAATGAGATGAAGATCCGCCGCTTCATTGAGAAGCCTCAGGGACGCATGCAAAGCAATTATGTCTTTGCCGGTGGATTTGTTCTACAGCCAAGAATCTTTGACCTGCTGCGCCAGCATGATCAAAGCATTGAAGCGTGTTACCAATATCTGGTTCAAGGTGATGGCTTGCAGGCAGATCTCTGGGAGGGTACCTGGATTGATGTGATCTACCCATGGCACATCCTAGAAGCGAACCAGATGATGATGAGTGCCTGGCGCACAGCACATATTCACCAAAGCGCTAGATTGGTGGGGAACATTCAGCTGGAAGGACCGGTGGTGATCGAGCGAAATGTTGTGGTTGAGAGTGGTGCAGTACTTAAGGGCCCGTGCTTTATTGGAGAAGGCTCTTACATTGGGAACAACTCGTTGGTACGAACCTTCAGCGCTATCGGCCCAAACTCAGTAGTCGGTTATGGCTCAGAGCTCAAGAACTGTGTGCTTTTCGGAAAGTCTGACCTGGGACGCCTTTCTTTCATTGGGGACAGCGTGATTGGGGAGGGGGTGTCGCTTGGCACAGCGCTGACCACGGTGAATCATTTTTCAGATGGCAAAAATATCGTGGTCTCTACTGCCAAGGAACCTGTTGATTCTGGCTTGCCTAAACTGGGAGCATTCATTGGAGATGGTGTGCGCATTGGTGCTCGACAAACACTGGCACCCGCAACGATAGTTCCAGCAGGCAGCTTCATCGAAGATAATATTTCCCTACGTGGCTGGGTTCCTGGTAATCAGAAGGAGTCTTGAAATGTGTGGAATCAGTGGAATGATTAACGCAAAGAATGTGGCCCATCCTCTCTATGCCTCAATTCGCAATCTAGAGTACCGAGGATATGATTCGTGTGGAATGGCACTGCTGGATGCGGGCAAGATCCACACTCGCAAGAACACCGGAGGGGTGGAAGAGGTCAATCAACGGGAGCGTCTCACCCAACTCAGCGGGCGCCTTGGCATTGCCCATACGCGTTGGGCCACTCACGGAGTGGTCAGTCGGGAGAATTCCCACCCGCACCTCTCAACTGACGAGGCTTTTGCAGTGGTGCACAACGGTATTTTTTCAAACCACCAAGACTTGCGGGAGGAACTGGAAGCAGAAGGGATGCCGTTCTGTTCGCAGACGGATACCGAGGTGTTTGTACGACTGGTGGCCCGTCACTATGAGCGTTTACAAAACACTGAGCGTGCATTTGTAGCGGCCCTGGAACAGATGGAAGGCTCTTTCGCAATCGTGATGATTTCAGTACATGAGCCAGATCGACTCTTCTGTGCGAAGCGTGACTCTCCTCTGATTTTAGGGTTGGGCGAAGACAGCAACTACGTTGGCTCGGATATTAATGCCTTTCTGGAGTATACCCGACGGGCGGTGATTCTGGATGATGACGAATATGTCATTCTGACGCAAGAGAGTTATCAGATTCGCAGTCTGCGTGATGGTCAGCAGGTTGAGAAAGATATCCTGCATATTGACTGGGATGCAGAGACAACTCGCAAGGGTGGTTTTGCCCACTACATGCTCAAAGAGATCTTTGATGAACCTCAGACCCTGCGGCAGGCGCTAAAGATTCCAGATAAGGAGATTCGAAAACTAGCCCAGAAGTTTGTAGAAGCACCACAGGCCTATCTCGTTGGTGTGGGAACAACCTTCTATGTTGCACAGCTAGGACAGTATTTTTTCTCACAACTGACGGGGCGCTACTTCCCAGCCATCAGTTCTGATGAATTTATTGATATTGCTGGTGTACAGGCACAGGATTTGGTGCTGGCAATCTCTCAGTCCGGAGAAACCTACGATACCAAGATGGCACTTAATTTTGCTCGCCAGCGTGGTGCCAAGACAGCAGCCATCGTTAATGTGATGGGGTCCTCGATTGGGATGCAGGTTGATCAGGTCATTATGCAGGGATCTGGACCAGAAATTTGTGTAGTTTCCACCAAAGCCGCGATGGCACAGACCCTGATTTTACTCCGAATTGCTGTGGAAACCGGTCGCCAACAAGGTAGTTTGGATGAACAGCAGATCGATTCTTTCCACGCTGCTGCGAATCGTTTGCCAGACTTGATTCAGGATACTCTGAACGAACAATCTGGCTTTTTACGAAACATTGCTCGCTCCACCAGTTGGGTCCCCAACTGGCTGTTTCTAGGGTGTGGACAGTACTATCCGGTAGCAATGGAGTCTGCCTTGAAGATGAAGGAAATAACCTACCAGCATGCGGAAGGAATGCCGGCAGGATTCCTCAAACATGGCACTCTTTCAATGATTGAGAAGTCGGTTCATTCGCTTTTTTTTGTGCCACTCCCGGAGCAGCAAGACTTGCATCGACGAACACTGATTGCGATGGAAGAGATCCGAACCCGAGGAGGAACTTTGGCCGGTTTTGTTTTTGAAGGAGATCGGCATGCCCGTGAGGTGCTCGACTACGCAGTCGAGTTGCCTACAGTTCATCCCTGGTTGGCGCCGTTACTCCAGATGACCATGGCTCAATTGCTTTCCTACTACGCAGCGCTTGACCTGGGACGTAATATTGACAAGCCTCGCAATCTGGCCAAGTCAGTGACGGTTGGATGAACACCGAAAGCACTCCTCCTACTTTTTCTCTTCTGGATTGGCTACAAGAACATGCTCCAGTGTTTAGTGAGGGTAGCCTAGTCCCAATTCTACAAAAGTTTGGTTTACCAGAAAATCAGCCGCTATATCTGGCAAATCTGAAGCAAATGGATTGGGTCCGTGCCGCCTACAAGAGCTACCAGCGAGCAGGTGCAGATTTTTTCCGTACGAACACCGCTGGTGCTAATGTTCTTGAGCTAACTCAGCAAGGCATTGAAGATCGTGAGGAAGCTATCAATAACAACGGCATGGCCCTGCTCCGTGAAGCCTTGGGAAGAGTCGTCAGCGCTGGTTTGTTACGGCAGGCTGAGAGTCAGTTAGAGTTGAGTGAACACTTGGCAGAGCGGGTCTATGGCCCTCCAATCGTATATCTTTCAGATACAGGTGCAGATTTGCTCTGGGCAGAAGGCTTTACCCGACTCAAGGAACTGCAGCAAGTCGCTCGCTTAGCACGGCGGAGCTTTCAGCGAGATTGCGTTTTACATCTACGCTTGGCACCTGATATTCGGTTGGGCGAGCGACTAGAGGGACTGCTCGAAATGGTTCAGTTGGGACGTGCCATTGTCGGGTTACACGCTTCTGCTCTGCAACCTGGTTTAGCCGAAGATGTCGAACAGTTGGTGGGTGAGTGTGGAGTGGTCAGTGTAGTGCTGGATGAATTGCCGCAGACAGAGCAACAGCCAAGTCCTTGGTTTCAGCGTAAGGCAGAGCAGCTACTGGAGCAGGAAGTAGCAATCCTTGGATTAGGGGCAAACACCACCCCGGAGCATTTGCGCTGGTTGCGTGATTTCCGGGATGGAAGTGAATTGACCTAAGCGGTTGCGCTCTTCAGTGATTCTAAAATCTGTTTGACGTTGGCCCGAACGGTCTTGATGTCCAGGTCCCCGCCATCCTGAAAGTAAGGATGTTCAGTGGGCTCCATATCAATCCGCGTCATGACCTTGGTAATAAAGGCGCGTTCTTCGTCTTCAAACACTCCATCAGCACCAGCCACCAGAGCGAGAGTGTCGACCAAAGCACTTTTGGCTTCATCAGACTGAATTTCCTCCAATAACGACCCAATTGAGGTCTTGGTTTTCATCGCAGCCTGCTCTTCCTTCGTGACCCCGATTGCCTTGAACAGGGTCATCAATACTTTTTTTTCCGAATCCGCGACATCTCCGTCAGAGCGGGCGAGATGGCTGACGATGGAGATGATGTCTAAATATTCTTGACGATTGATGCTCATTTGACCTCACTGTCTGTAGGAAAATTCTTAGATGGAGGGAAATGTTTATATCGAATTTTAATTGTGTCGTAAAGCAGGAATTCCGCCAGCAGGAATGGAATGTCTCTAGATGAACGCTATCATCCTGACTGGCCAGTGATGTCAAGGTGGGTTCGTCAAGAGTTTGGCAATCGCTGCGCACGCTGCAAATTATCTGGTGATGAGGATGTTATTGCTCTCCAAGTTCATCATATTGACGAGAATCCAGGTAATAATGCCCTGGAAAACTTAATTCCTCTTTGCAGTCGTTGCCATTTGCAGATTGAAAAGGAGGCTCGTCAGCACGCACCCTACCAGCATCAGCAGACAGAACTGTTTGAAGATTCTTCATATTCTAAAGCTCTAGGTGAGCTTCGCAGCAAAGCTCTTGCTCAACAATCTCAACAAAACACAAAGACCTCTGAGGACTTCGAGCAAGAGGAGTGGGAGTGGGAGCAGGAAAATCATTGAAAACACCTCGAAAGTTTGGTGGTTACTTTGGGTCCTGGAGTTCCACATTACTCACGCTCTTCTTGCTGATAAGTGCAGGTGGAGTCTGGTGGTGGCAACAGCATTCCAAAGATGAGGAGTATGATCTTTCACGAATTGGTAGTGGACGACCAGTTGTAGTCCAGGTGCATGATCCGACATGTGTTGCTTGTCGCCAACTCCAACGCACAGTTGCGAACTTGCAGGTGGAGTTTCGGGCGGACATGGATTTTTTGATTGCAGATCTGAGTCGTCCAGAGGGTCAGGCTTTTGCGAATCAGCAGCAAATTGGGAGCACTACCCTGATCTTTTTCACACAGGATGGGCAACGCTTGGGGGTGCTGGAGGGTCTACAGGAACCAGAATTTTTACGAAAGGTATTCGGCGAACTACGCCCTTCAAATTAGATCGAGCAACAATGTCATGGCGATGGAAGGAGGAATGACAAGGAGAGAATATCCAACCCAGCGCAGAACAGGCTGAGATAGCCGAGAGAACAGAAAGCCCAGGATCATTGGTAGAATCACTAGCAGCAGAATGATTCGCAGCATTTTTAAGAGAGAGATCGGGTCAGCAGAGATTGGATTTCCTGATCCAGTTGCTCTGCACGGAAGGGCTTGGTTAGGGTACTTTGGATTCCCATCACCAGTGCCTGTGTCGCAAATTTTTCGGTAGGAACACCAGAGATCAGCAGAACAGGAATCTTAGCCAGGACAGGATCCTGCTGCATTGATTGGAAGAGACCGATGCCGTCCATTTCTGGCATATGATAGTCAGTGATGACTAGATCGACAGGTTGGGATCGCAGTAAATTCAAGGCTTCCACGCCATCAGCAGCCATGCAGAGATTTTGATAGCCAAGCTGTTGCAGCATTCTTTCAAGAATGGTTCGGATGAACTTGTAGTCATCCACTAGGAGGATAGAGGCATCGTAGTGCATACGGTGCTTAGAAGACGGGTGCTGCCGGAGCAACACCCGGGGAGGGATTAAACGAACTTGAAGATGGCTCCGAGTTCTTCTTGGATCTGGCGGGTAGCATCCCAGTGATCCTTGCCCTTTTGCAGGAAGGCTTCCTTGGTGCTCTTGCCCATCTCTTCCTCGAAGACTTTGCGGAAGCTCTTCGAAGCGAGGAAATCCGTCTGAATCACGTAGCGCACACCGGCTTCGTAAAGCTCCAATGCTTCATCATGAGAGGAAGTGGTTGCGATAAATGGTGTGTCCGGAGCATGCTCAGCCAAGTAAGCTGCAATGCCCAACTCCATTTCCTGTCCCTCAACAAGGCAGGAGACGACAACCTTCGCTTTTTCAAAAGCAAACTGCTTCCAGACATCTGGATCTTCCATATCCGCATAGAGTGGGACGATATTTGATCCCTCTTTTTTGCGGAAGAACTCAGTGATCTCTGGATCGAGGTCCATCATCAGCACCTTCTCGCCTTTCTCCGCATAGTGTCCTGCGATCTCAGCAGCCAATTCATTGTAGGAGAGAACCACTACATGATTCTCGAGTGCAAAATCTCCTTCCAGTTCGTAGTTGGAGCTTCGCTTGTCAATGAAGCGCAATGAGCCGCGCAGCATGTTGTAGAGAGTACCTAGGTAGAGATGACTGATCGCCGCAAAGAACATTGAGAACAGAACTGTCAAGGTAACTAGTGCAAAGACGTAATCACTGAACAAGCCAGTTTCACGACAGATCAATGCGATGATCAAGGAGAATTCCGAGCAGTGGTTGATTGTACCGCCCAGTAAAAAGGCGGGACGCCCCTTAAGGCGAGTGGCCCAACCTGTGATCAACATGGCAACTGGTTTGATAACCAATACGATGGCCGCAAGCACGACTGCCAAGCCGAAGGCACTACCCATTGCTCCAGATTCCAGTGTGACCATACGGAAACCCAAGGTAAGGAAGAAGAGAATCACCCCAAAGGTTTTCAGTGGATTGACCTTATCCTCAATTTCCAGCTTCTGTGGAATGATTCCGAGGAAGACACCAGCGAAGAACGCACCACCTTCCTGGGAGAAGCCCATAGTATCACACACAGCCGCTACCCCCATGCAGTAGCCCAGCGCGGTGACAAACATCAGTTCCGGTGACTCACTGAGGAATTTGAAAACTTTCTCTAGAACGTAGCGAGATAGCGAAGATAAGACTGCCATCAGAACCAGCATCTTGATGAACGCCATCCCCATGCCTGTAATACCACCAGCATCGCGCATCTGGCCTTCCAGCAGGACAATCGCAACAACAGCTACCAAGTCCTGCAGCAGCATGATTCCACCGGCCAACTGACCGTGCAGCGATCCTTCTGAGCCAGAGTAGCTTAGGGCGCTCTGGGCCACCAGTGTTGATGAGAGGGAGAGGCAAATGGCAACAAAGAAGAGGCCTTCGGTACCAATGCCGTCAATAATGCCAGCTGCTAGTAGAAGCATGACAATCATTACAACTACTAACTGGCCGATACCGTTGTAGAGTACCAATTTGCTACGGTTCGTGATCTCTCGCAGGTTGACACTCATTCCCGCCATGAAGAGTAGCAGGACGATCCCAATTTCAGCGAAGCCTTCAATCAGAGGGCCGTTAGCAATTGCCATGGCCGCTTCACTCCCAGCTACCAAACCGCCCACAGCACCTGCTACTACGAAAGCAAGAAGGATTGGCTGATTGAAGCGAGTCAGGACCATCGAGATCAGCATTGCGCTACCAAGCAGTAAGCCAAGGGACATGATCAAGGCTCCACCGCCTGCCGCATAGGCAGGCGTGGCCATCACGAAGAGTGTGATGAAGAGCACTCCCAGGGAAGTGCGTAGTTTTTGACAAAGATTCATAGTCATTCTCTCTGCTAGAGGGGTAGAAGAAATCAGACCAAACTGAAAATGCCGCCCATGCCTTCTTGAATCTGCTTGGTTTGTTCAAAATGCTCTTTTCCAGCTTCTCGGAAGACATCTTTTGGATCCTTTTCCATTTCCTGAGCAAACAGATCTCTGAAGCTTTTAGAAGCCAGGTATTCAGTTTGGATAGCGTAACGTACACCTGCCTCGTACAACTCGAGTGCTTCTTCGTGTGAGCTGGTCGCTGCCAGGAAGGGCACATGGTCGCTTTTCTCATGCAGGTAATGGCAGATACCGATCTCGGCTTCTTGCCCCTCGTCCAGACAGGAAATCACAATGCGAGCTTTTTCGAAGGCGAAGTGCTCCCAAACATCGGGATCCTGCATGTCTGCGTACTTGGCTACAATATTGGAGTTAGAGTGGTTCTTCTTGAAGTATTCGGTAATGTCTGGATCAAGATCCAACAGTAGAACCTTCTGATTATTTTGACTGTAGAAGTCAGCAATCTCCATCGAGAGTTCATTGAAGGAGAGAATGACAACATGGTCTTCCATCTCCAATTCTTCATGTTCCTCCTCTTCTTCCATGCTGCGCTTATCCATGAAGAGCAAGCGACTGCGGGCGGCTTGATACATTGGGTCCAGGAACTGGTGCCCAAGCGAGGAGAGGAAGAAGGTCAGCAACACTACCAGTGTGACAATGATGAACAATTCATCGTTGAAAATACCGAACTGCCTACAAAGGACAGCAAGCATCAAGGAGAACTCAGAGCTTTGATTGATAATAGCTCCAATCATGAAGGCTGCTCTTCCCTTCATCTTAGCCATGTAGCCCAAGAAGAGCATGAGTGGCACTGTCAAGATGACTAGGTACAGGGTCAATACAACACCTGTGGAGAGTCCACCAACGATGGCTGCACCGTCAAGGAAAGGTAGATCGAAGCCGAGGGCGATGAAGAAAAGGATTACTCCAAAAGCTTTCAGAGGTTCTACTTTGTCCTCAATCTCGTGCCGGTAGGGTAGTGCTGCCAGCGTAGCACCGGCGAAGAAGGCGCCGATTCCGGAGGAGAAGCTGACAACCTCACAAAGGCCACCAACGCCCATTCCATAGCCCAGAGCACCAATAAAGAGCAGCTCAGAAGAGCGTGCCAAGTACTTGAACATTGCGTTGAGGACGTACTTGGTGAAGAAGTACAGAATGACAATTAGGATCGCCATCTTTAAGAAAATCATAGCAACTTCAAGGCCCAAGGAACCCCCACCTTCACGGCTCGGATCTAGGCTCAGCAGAATTGCCAGGGCAACAACGGCAACAACATCTTGAAGCACCATCAAACCCAGGGCGATCTGTCCGTGCAGGGTTTCCATCTGCCCAGTTTTCTTCAACGTACCAATTACTAAAATGGTCGAAGAGAGAGTTAAACAGAGAGCAAAATAGATGAGAGTGGCAAACCAACCATCACCAAAGGTGTCCGCACCAATGCCAATGTAAGCGACTCCAAGTCCCATACTGACAATCAGCAGAAGGGTAATCTGGCCCGCACCGTTGATTAGTACCAACTGCCAACGCTTGATCATGCCCTTGATGTCAACCTCCATTCCGGCCATGAAGAGCAGCAGGATGATTCCAATATCGATGAAGGCGCTCATCAGTTCCTTGGAGATCAGTTCATCTCCAGCGCCAATGGACTTGGCGTAAAATCCGCCGATGGCACCTACGCCGATGAAGGCGAGTAGGCTTGACTGCTTGACATAGCTTAGCAGAATAGCGAGTACTGTTGCTCCCAAGAGCATCATTCCCAGAGGTACTACCAGGCTGCCCGGCCCGGAGCTTTCTCCACTGCCAGCAGCCCATGTGACTGCCGGTAGGGCAATCATCACAAGGGCGACCAGGGTCCGCGTGAATCCTCTTTCCAGCATGCGAATCTCCAGCGAAAGGTTGATGGTTTGCAAAATTCTACAACGGGCCCCACTATACTGATAAGTTTCT
>JACLAD010001416.1_pt1 | contig 59004 bp, 45 predicted proteins | sample 8027901 | NCBI WGS metagenome assembly JACLAD01 (sample SAMN15725071, study PRJNA655200) | protist metagenome | isolation source: fluorescence activated cell sorting (FACS) single amplified genomes of... | place: Spain: Blaines Bay Microbial Observatory, Mediterranean Sea | collected 2016-07-05 | reverse complement strand
TGCAGCCATAAAACAAAAAAGCTGCCTCAAATTAATGAGACAGCTTCTCTTCTGTGGGATTAAAATTCGCTTTTGGGAGCGATGTGCGTATAATCTGCAACCATAAGTTCTTCATAATCGCTTTTCTCCTCTTTAGAGAATTTCTCCTCAAGGCGTACTACGATAAGGTACACTACAGGCACGATTACCAGAGTAAGGAACAATGAAGAAAGAAGTCCTCCAATGATCACGATCGCAAGTCCGTTGTTCATTTCTGCACCCGCACCCGATGCCATGGCGATTGGTAACATACCAAATACCATTGCAATAGTGGTCATAAGGATTGGACGTAAACGGGCATGGTTTGCCTGGATAAGTGCATCCTTGATTTTTTCTCCCTGTTCCAGTCTGTGGTTAGCAAAATCCACCAGTAAAATAGCATTTTTAGCTACCAGCCCAATAAGCATGATGATACCAAGAATGGTAAAGATGTTCAAACTCTGGTTGGTAAGCGCCAGTGCCCAAAGTGCACCAATAAAGGATAATGGAATAGAGAACAATACGATGAAAGGTTTAATAAAGTCATCATACAGTACCACCATGATCATGTACACCAGCATGATTGCTGCTAAAAGTGCAATTCCAAGGGTTCCAAAACCTTCGCTTTGGTTTTCCATGTTTCCACCCCAGGTCCAGTTCACTCCGCTTGGTTTTTCAACCTCGGCCATTTTTGCTTCCCATTCCTGGGCCACGGTTCCGGTAGTTTTACCTACCGTTTGTGCCATCACTGTTACCGATGGCGAACGGTCATAACGCTCCAGCAATGAAGGTCCGGAACCATAGTTGATATCTGCAAACTGGGCCAGGTTTATCTTTTGACCCTGATTGTTGATGAAGTTGATGTTCTCAACGTTCGTGATACTGGTCCTGTACGTTTCATCCAGAATGATATTAATATCGTATTCTGTACTTCCTGTACGGAACTTGTTATCTGTATTTCCGCTAAAGGCTGTTCTAAGGGTTTGACCCACGGCAGCAACATTTAGCCCGAGTTGTGTCATTTTATCCCTGTCTACAGAAACAGATATTTCAGGATTTCCTTCTTCCACACTTAAATCAATCTCGGTGGCACCTTCAATACTCCTAAGCTGCGCCTCAGCGGCTTCGGCATAGGCCATGGCGTCTTCCAGGTTGTTTGCGGTTATCGTCATTTGCAGGGGAGCCTGTTCTGCTCCAATAATACCCATAGGTACTGTGGTGATTTTGGCTCCAACCAGTTCCTGCTCCAGTTCCCGTTTCAGTTTTGCCGCATACACATTGGATTTGTCGGCTCTTTGAGATTTGTCAACAAGGGTGACGTTGATCTCCGATTTATAGGCGGTAGATTGTGCAGCCCCCATCCCGCTACTGGATTGTCCAACAGTAGTGATTAACCTTTCAATTTCGGGCTTTTGCTGTAAATAATTCTCTGCCTGTTGTGTCATAAAATTAGTCTCTTCAATAGAGGCATCCTTGTCCATTTCTATTTGTACCAGGAATTCACCCTTGTCTATTTTCGGGAAGAAATCGGTACCTATATATCCCAATCCCAGAAGGAAGAAGGAAGAAATGAACAGCACACCGGCTATAATGATAGTACCTAATTTATGGTTCATACACCATTTTAAAATTCCGGTAACTTGTTCGGTAAACCAGTCCAGCCCTTTTTCAAATCCGTGAATTAATTTTCCGAAGTAAGATTTATTGCTTATCAATTCAAGTTTTCCAAATCTTGAGAACAACCAGGGCACTACTGTAAAGGATACGAGTAAGGACAACAGGGTGGCAATAATTACAGTCACACAAAACTGACTAATAATATCGGACACCAATCCTGAGCTCATCGCAATAGGTAAGAATACCACCACGATTACCATGGTAATTGCTGTTACGGTAAATCCAATCTCGCTCGCCCCGTCATAAGCCGCACGTACTTTGTTTTTACCCATTTCCATATGCCGGTGAATGTTCTCGATCACCACGATCGCATCATCCACCAGGATACCTACTACCAGGGAAAGTGCCAGTAAACTCATAAGGTTTAAACTGTACCCCATCAACAGCATTCCTATAAAAGTCGCAATAAGCGAAGTAGGAATGGCCACCATTACAATAAGTGCGTTTCTATAAGAATGCAGGAAGAAAAGCATCACGAAAGCCACCAATCCTACCGCGATAAAAAGGTCTTTTATCACAGAATCTGCTGCTGCCAGTGTAAACGTTGAGGTATCGTTTGCCATTTCAATTTTTACACCCTGTGCTGCATACTGCTCTTCGATGTTTTTAATGTTCTCCTGAACAAGATCACTTACAGTTACCGCATTGGCATCTGTTTGCTTTTGAACCTGCAGCAAAATGGTATTCTGCCTGTCAATTCGTGCAATTTTTTCGGCTTCCTTCTGCGTGTTCTGAACTTCAGCAACATCTGAAAGTCTTATATCCTGACCATTTTTGGAAACCAATACCAGGTTTCTAAGCTCTTTTACAGAGTTTATTTTTCCGGCAAGCCGAATAAGAGTAGTACTTTCCCTTGTCTTTAAATTTCCTGTCGGAAAATCCAGATTTGAAGCAGAAATAATCTGCTGAACCTGTGGAATGGTAAGGCCATAGCCTTCCAGCTTGTTCTGGTCAAGGTTCACCCTTATTTCTCTTTGTTGTCCACCAATCATATTCACCTGCGCTACCCCTGGAATTCTTGAGAAATTCGGCTGGATCTTTTGATCTATAAGATCATAAAGCTCCTGCGAACTAAGGTTGGCGGTAACCCCCATACTCACTACCGGAAGGTCGGAAAGGGAGAACTGGGAAAGTGACGGTTCGTCGATATCATCGGGAAGATCTGACCTGATGGCATTTATTTTCCGCTGTGCGTCATTAAGAGCATAGTCAACATCTGCATCATTGTTAAACTGAACTGTAACTACAGAAAGGCTTTCAAATGATTTTGTCTGGATCTTCTTAATGTTTTCCAGGGAAGACACTGCATCTTCAATTTTCCTGGAGACGGTATTTTCAACTTCGGCAGGCGAAGCCCCGGGATAAACCGTTGCCACTGTCACCACCTTTACCTCCATTTTTGGTATCAACTCATAGTTAAGCTGAGTGTAACTAAAGAGTCCGCCCAGGATAAGCAATACAAGCATCACTATTACCAGGCTGGGTCTTTTTATAGAAACTTCTACTAATTTCATTTTTTCTTTGTTTTCGATTATTGGATAATCCTTACATCGGTATTATCATTGAGGTTGATCTGTCCACTGGTGACAACTTCGTCCCCTTCAGTCAGACCACCTGTCACCTGTACTTTATCTCCGTAGTTCACACCACTCTGGATTTTTGTAAGGAAAGCGACAGTGTCCCTAACCACAAATACCTGATTATCACTTACACTTCCTACGAAAGCTTCTCTGGGGATTGTAAGGACATCGTCCATTCCGGTGCTGTTAAAGACAGCGACCCCATCCATTCCGGCTTTTAATTTTTTATCACTGTTGTCCAGCGTTATTTCAACCGAAAATTTCAGTGCCCCGTTTGAAGCCGGAGCAATAAAGGTGATCTCACCTTCCAAAGCTTCCCCGGTGACCGAAGGAATTACCTGTACTGTGCTGCCAACGTTTAACTGACTCACCAATGTCTGGTCTACTTCCACTTTTAACTTTAAAGAGCTGATGTCTACTACTTCCACAATTCCGGTACCGGCACCTACTACGGTTCCTACTTCTACCAGTTTTTTGTTGACGATCCCGTCAATTTTGGATTTTACATTCGTGTCTCCGGAATTTAATTGTGCAGATTTAAGCTGTGCCTGCGCATTTTCCACCTGAAGCCTTGCCTGATCTAACTGCATGGCAGTAACCCCACCACTTTTAAATGCTGCCTCATATCTATTCAATGAAGAAACTGCATTGTCAAGATTGGCCTGTGCATTATTTACATTTACGTTGATCTTATCTCCGGAAATCTTCGCAATGGTTTGTCCGACTTTTACGACGCTGCCTTCCTCCACGTACAGGCCTACCAGCTGTCCTCCTATTTCGGGAGAGATCTGGGCCTGTTTTTTTGGCAGGAAAGTTCCGTTCACTTTAAAAACCCCGCTAATGGATTCTTTCTGTGCTTTGGCAGTTTTTACTGCTACCTCTGTATTAGCCTCGGCAACAATATCTAATTCTGCCTGATTCTTTTTCTTATTGTTCTGGAGAATGAAGAAGAAAGCTGCTGCAATTCCCAACAGGGCGATTACTGATATGACTGATTTTCTGTTCATCTTATTTTAGTTGTTTATGTTTAGTGTTCTTAGTTTTCCCTGAGATTTTAATAATTCTACCTCAGCAAGTTTATAATCAAGTCTGGCGTTGGTAAGGTTGTTTTTTGAGTCTGCAAGATCGCGTTCGGCATCCAGCATATCGTTAAGAGATGCGAGACCGAGGCTATAATTGTTTTGCGTATCATTAAAAACTTCCTGCGCCAGCTCTACATTCTCAATCTGATTCTTGATGGTGATAAGGCTGTTTTCCAGTTGTGCCAGGGCGTTATGGTAAGCCAGTTGCAGTGCCAGTTTAGTTTCCCCAAGGTCTGCCTCGGCTTGTGCAATTTCTATTCTATCCTGTTTTACCCTGGCTTTTGTGCCAAACCCATTAAAGATGGGAATCTGGATGTTAATACCAACGGAGGACATATCTCCCCAGAAAACACCCTCATCTTCTCCATTCCATACCGGTACTTCAGGTCCCTGGCCCAGCCAGCCGTAACTGGCTACTAGAGATGCAGAAGGATAATATTCTGCCTGGGTTGCCTTCTTCTGCCAGTTTAACAGTTCCAGTTGTTTATTGATCAATTTGATCTCTGTTCTGTTTTCCATGAAATCATTATTCATTTCAGGCAAAAAGGCAGGGTCAAAAGTTTCTTCCGGAAGTGCTATAGCTTCATCTATAGGCATTCCAATCATGAATTTCAGGGCATTTTGGCTCAATTGTACGGCATTAATCAATTGCTGCCTGTTGGAAGTAAGATTGTTCAGGGCCACTCTTGTCCTGTCAAAATCAATCTTTTTTGCGAGTCCGTTGTCATACAGTCCCTGCACAATATCAACCGTTTGTTCTGTAAGCTCCAGGTTACTTTGTAGGTTTTCCAGCATTTGCTCTGTCTGGTATACCTGGTAATAAGCTGTTGCTACTTTCTCTATGATCTGTTCTTCTGTAAGTTCGTGGTTGAGCAGGTAAAATTCTTTAGTGGATTTTGCTGCTTTGAGTCCGGTGAAAACCGACTGGTTGAATAACACCTGGGTTAGTTGGGCATTCACGTTAGAAGTCCATTCCTGGCCAAAAGCCAGTTTTACACTTTGTCCCGGTAATCCGAAGATCTCTCCAGGCAACACATTCTCCTGTAACAGCGGGTTATAAGTGGTACCGCCACTTATATTGATTTGCGGGAGGGCATTGGCTCTCACTTCTGCTATCTGGGCATCTCCTTTCTCAATGTCCAGCCGGGACTTTTCAGCATCGGCTTTGTTGGCAAGGGCGTACGAAACGGCCTCTTGTAGAGTGAGGACTTTAGCTTCCTGGGCGAAAGCAAAACTGCCTGCTAAAAGAAAGCACATTAATAATTTTTTCATCTTTTGTTTCAGTTACTATTAAACTTTGATTCGTAATGAGGATGCAAAGATAATACCAAAGGAAACTAAAAAACAAATTTAGTTTCCTAGTTTTCTGAAATAATTTATGAAGGAGTCAATCTCGCAGAAAAGAAGCTGATACAAGTCAAAATTGGATAGCTCCGGGTCTAACTGAAGCCAGTGAATTTTTAATTTTATTGATTTGCTAAAAGAGTAGATGCACTTTAGATGCCTGGAAGGGGCATCTTTTTAGTTCAAAGAATAAGCTGAAATTAATTTATGATAATCGGTTACTAGTGATGCGTTGATTTTTTTAAAAAGCTTATAATTAACTGATATTAAAATACTTATACTCGTTCTTTGATTTTTTGATTTGAATTGATATGTAGCTTTGCCCTTTTTAAGGCAAGCTATGAATACAGGTAAATATATTTTCGCTCAACTTTTGCAGTTTATCAACCGCTATGAGTTTGAAAAGTGCGTTTCCAAATACAATGGAGACCACGGAACAAGGGAGTTTAATTGTTGGAACCAATTTATTCAATTATTCTTTGGTCAACTAACAGCACGAAATTCCTTACGTGATATTTGTACTTGCCTGAAAGCCCATCAAAACAAACTGTACCACCTCGGAATCAGAAAGCGAGTGAATCAATCAAGTATATCACGAGCCAATGAGCGCAGGGATTGGAAAATATTTGCAGACTTTGGTCAATATTTGATAGAGCAAGTCCGGCCAATGTACGCTGATTTTCCAATTCCTAACATTGATCTTAAAAATGAGGTGTTTGCATTAGATTCAACAACAATCTCCTTGAGCTTAAAACTTTTTAGCTGGGCTCCAGGAAAGTATTCTCGAGGTGCTATAAAAATGCACACCTTATTAGATCTAAGAGGCAGTATTCCCTCTTTTATAATGATTACCGATGGTAAATATCACGATAGCAACATATTGGATGTATTAGTTCCTGTAACTGGAGCAATATATCTTATGGATAAAGCTTATATAGATTTTGCAGCATTATACCATATGCATGAAATGGGTGCCTTTTTCGTTTCCAGAGCCAAGACTACGATGGATTATACTGTTATTGAACATAATTACAACATCGATCTAAGATTTGGATTGAGAAGCGATAAGACGATCCTTTTAGCCGGCTATAAATCAAGTAAACTTTATCCAGACCCGCTAAGGTTGGTTGAATACTATGATGATCAAAACGATATCCTGCTTACTTTTGTGTCCAATAATCATGAAGTATCAGCTTTAGAAATAGCCAAACTTTACCGTAACAGATGGCAAATAGAGACTTTCTTCAAATGGATAAAACAGAATTTAACCATAAAAAAATTATGGGGACAGTCTGAAAATGCAGTCAATATCCACATCTGGGTTGCTATATGTACCTACCTTATTGTGGCACGTGTCAAACATGAAATGAAGAGCAACCTCTCAATTTATGAAATCGTGCAAATTTTAGGGATCTCAGTATTTGATAAAACGCCTTTAAATGAGATCTTAACCGAATATCAAACAAATCAAAATGTGAAAGAACAACTGGACTTATTTAACAACTAAAAATTAACGCATCAGTACTAATAATCGGTTTTAAATTTTTCGAACCATAAAGAGGATAATGGTATTGACTTTTTTCTACTCTTTTGAGAAATATGAAGTGGGGACAACGTTAACCTTTTAAGTTTGAGCCAGAAAAAAATAATGGGAATACCATTTTAGCTGGTCGGGCAGGATATAGTTTTACTGAAACCGGTTCTTTTCAAAAAAGCCGGTAGCGACATTTAGAGGACGCAGTGCGCCGTGTTTCTTAAACATGTGCTTGATCATTCGTTCATCAATGTTAGCCAAAGTTTCGACGGCTTCCCTTATAAAAGGTCCTTTGTTGAGCATAACGCATTCTGCGCGTACAGACATGGCTGCGTCTGTGATCTCGGCCCTGGAAGCAAGACCTTGTTTCAGTAGGTTTTCGAGTACCTGTGTCGCCCAGATGATAGGGACATGGGCGGCATCGCAAAGCCATAAAATTTGCTCCTGAACTTCTGCTATCCGGGTGAAGCCAACTTCAATGGCAAGATCACCTCTTGCCAGCATGACGCCAAACCGGGAACTGCGCATGCTTTCCAGCAGTAACTCCGGAAGATTTCTAAAGGCTTCGCGGGTTTCTATTTTCAGGATGATAGGCAGCTCTTCTTTTTTCAGTTGCCGAAGATGTTCCTGAAGCTCATGAACATCTGAAGGTTTCCGCACAAACGAATATCCTACCATGTCTGCATTTCTGCTGATAAATGGCAGGATCTTTAAATCATGATCGGTGAGAGGTGGCAGGCTCAAATCTGTTTCCGGAAGATTGATGCCTTTGTCACTTCGCAGGTTACTGCCTTTTCCGGGACGGGCACGGGTAATAAGTACTTCCATCCGTTCTTCGGAAAGCTCAGTTATTTCCCCTCCAATTTTTCCGTCGTCGAAGAATATGGAATGTCCAACCTGCACATTCTCCCATATTTCGGGTAGGGTGGTAGAGATTTTTGCCAGATTAACCTGCATTCCCTCTGCATCCAATTTTGCCGCATCTCCGGTGATCGTTTTTCTGTAGATATGTAGTTTTTCATTTACGTGAAGCCTTATAGCCGGACCTTTTTTCTTTTTTCCTTCCAGTTCAGGATTAACTGGTCCGGTGCGTAATTTTGGCCCCGGAAGATCCATGTAGATAAGACAGGATCTATTAAGATTGGCAGCTGCTTTTCGGATGTTATTGATCATTTTTTGCCAGGTTTCCTCTTCGGCATGGCTGCAATTGATACGGGCAACATCCATTCCGGCGCCCACCAGTCTTTCCACCAGTTGGGGATCATCTGCAGCCTCCATTGGCATAGTCACCATAATTCTGGAGCCGGAGCGGCGGGAAGCGCCAAAAATGGCTTCTGTATTTTTATTCAGTAATTTTCTTCCCGCAGGATAATTCAGGGTAAGGGGAGCTACAGGATATGTTCCAAAAGGTTTTTCTCCCGAAATCTTATACAGGATATGCAGAATGTTGTCAATATTTACCTGGGTGAATCGTTCGGCATGACTTAATGATGACAGGCCCAGGGTAGTTAATTCCTCCTGCACCGGCCGCAGATCAAAAGATCTCATGGCGAGATAATTAATTAAATTACGGGCGCTTTTTTCGTTGGAAGGATGTACTTGTTTAAAAAAGCTTTCAGGAAAAGACTTTTCTTGTTCAATGATAAAGCTTCTTACCTGTTCCAGTTTCCCTATGAGATTTTTTATATCGACCTGTTCGTTTGTCATGTCTGTAAATTCTTTTATAAAGATAGAATTTTGCAGGAAGACAGCAGCTGACAAAAATCAGGATTCCGGCTATATACTGCCCATTAAAAGAAAGAATAAAACCATAACAATAAGCATAGAAACCATGGTAGGTTTGAGCCAGCTTTTCTTCTTATATTCAAGATCTCTTCCTATGAATTTGTTCCAGAAAAATTCATTGAGAATAGCTGCACCAATCACGTTGGCCACAGGAGTAAGCCCCGGGTCGAGGCTAAAAATCTGTATAATAAGGGCGGTAATAAATAAATAAGCTATTCCGAAAATAAGGACATAGACAGCTTCTTTTTTCTTTCCGATATTTCTGAGATTAAAAAAAAGGAGTACAGCTGCGAAAATAGGGGAGAACAGGATCGAAAAAACGAGTATAAGAACTTTGGAATAAAGTTCAGGGGTGCTTTCTGAACCATTTTTTGCTGAACTTTCTGATTCCCAGCCTGATGTTTCTTCTTGATCTGCCATTTAATTATTCTTGCTTTGAGGGCACAAATTTATTCAAAAAATGCCGGAAAAACAGTGGATTTTCGAACTGCTTTTCCGGCTTAATCAAAGTGTTTTTGGAAAAGTTATGACGGAGTATTTTTCTCTTCGGCAGCAGGAAAGAATTCGGAAGTATTCTGTTAAGAATCCTTTTTTAGTGTAGAAAAGTTACTGTAAAAGAGGATTTTTAGAAATTCATTTTCTCCTTATCCTTCAGGAGTTTTTTAATGTCTTTATTGTTTCCGTAGAGCACCATAATATCTCCATGATATAATCTGGTCTTTGCAGAAGCTACTCCCTGAACATTGGAAATATCCTTTAGCGAACCTATTTCATTCTTTTCCCTTGTAATCTTTATGGTCGTTAAAACAATAATATTATAGTTCTTTTTGAGCCCAATTTCTTCCAGCGTCCTTCCGTCATATTCTTTGGGAATGCTAGTTTCCACAATACTGTAATCCTTGTTCACTTCAAAGGAATCCACAACGCCGTGCAAATTTAATTTTTTGGACCAGCGCTCTGCTGTTTCTTCTTCGGGATGTATGATCTCATCCACACCCATCGCTTCCAGTACCATTTCCTGTAATGGGGAAACCGCACGGCTTATGAGCCGCTTTACGTGAAGCTGCTTCATAAGTGCAGTAGCCATAATATTTGCGCCCTTGTCTTCTCCAATTCCCACAATCACAATATCTGTATCTCTAAGCGGCAGATTGGAAACAGCAGCAATATCTGTAGAATCGAGGTTTACGGCGTGAGTGATCTTATCTTTTATGGCTTCGACTTTGCTCATATTAATATCAACACCAATGACTTCATTTCCCATTTCGGTTAATTTTTCTGCTAATGAAGCACCAAAATTTCCGAGTCCGATAATGATATATTTCATAATTATATTTTAATTCATTAAGATTTCTTCATGAGGATACCTGTAGTTGAGGTGTTTTACGCTTCTTAAAATTGCGATAAGAATAGTCAACATACTCACCCTTCCGATAAACATTGTAAAGATAATTACCATTTTTGAGGCCGCACTTAAATCTGCAGTAATCCCAAGGCTTAAACCTACAGTACTGTATGCCGAAAAGCACTCGAAGGCAATACTCAGCAGGTCTTTCTCGCTGTCAAAGGAAGCGATAAGAAAAATAGCCATTCCTATGACCATGAGAGAAAGTGCTGTAATGGCAAAAGCCCTGCGAACAGAGATATCAGTTATTTCCCTGCGATACACTTCTATGCGATCCTTTCCTCTTGCCAGGCTTATAAAATTTAGAGTTGCGACTGCAAAGGTACTTGTTTTGATACCCCCACCCGTAGATCCCGGGGAAGCTCCAATCCACATGAGCAGGAATACGATCATGATGGTAGAAAGATTTAAGGCCGAAGTATCTACAGAATTAAAACCTGCGGTCCTGGGGGTGGCCCCGCCAAATATGGCAGTAACTATTTTCCCAAATTCACTGTGTCCTGCCAGCGTATTGTCGTATTCGAACAGGTAAAATAACGTACTTCCGGAAATGAGCAGGATAAGGGTGGTCGTTAGCACAATGCGACTGTTAAGGCTTAGTACCCATGGTTTGTACACCGTATCTTTGGGGTGCCTTATTTTCAGAAACTGATGTTTGGCGAAGTATCCGAAGTACTTATAAAGGTTGAAAAGAATAGGAAAACCTATTCCTCCCAGGATAAACAAAACGGCCACTATCAGCTGAAGCGGATAATTGAACTGAAATTTGGGTTCATATAAACTGTTCTCCAGGGTAGAAAAACCTGCATTACAAAAGCCTGAAACGGTATGAAAAACCGAAAAGAACATCCTTTCGGGAACAGAGGCAATGGTCTCTTTGGAGATGCTAAGGTAAATAAAAACTGCGCCTATGAATTCAATTAAAAAAGTCACCAGAATAATCTTCTTCAATACACTAAAAACTTCGCCTATCTTTTCGGAATTGGTCATATCTTTTAACATCAGTTGATTTTCATAGGATGCTCTTCCTCTGAAAAAATAACTGAAATAACTGGCAAAAGTCATAATACCCAAACCTCCCAGCTGTATGAGAATAAGTATGATCGTTTGCCCGAAACCGGTAAAATAACTTCCGGTATCCACCACAATTAATCCCGTTACACAAACGGCACTGGTGGAGGTGAAAAGTGCATCAAGAACCGATATTCCGTCATGTGTGGCTTTAGGGAGCATCAGTAAAAAAGTCCCCATAAAAATGATAAGTAAAAAGCTGCCAATGAAAACCTGGGCAGGATTTAGGTAATCCCGTTTAAAATCAAAAGTAATGGCAGAAAATTCCCTAACGAAATAGAGGAAGATGGTGATAAAAACCCACCCCATTTTATTGAAAAACTGTAAAAATTCACTGCTTTCAAGAAGGATATCTATTTGTACCAGCCCTAAAAGAATGAAAAGTGTAAACAGCAGGGCATCAAAAATTTTGACTTTTATGCTGAATTTCTGGTTTGATAAAAAATACCTAATGAGAATGGAAATGATCCCGAGAAAAAGTACCACAGGATAAAAAGAATCCAGTAGTTCCCTAATCCCTTTCGAATGGGGGAAACCAAGATCAAATATTAAAATTCCAACGGTGATAAAGCTTAACCAGAATGAGCATTTTTTTAGAAACTTAAAAAGTTTACTGTTAAGAGTCATTTGCTCCTGAAAATTCGAAAGATCCAAACTAAATAATTTTTTAGAGGTCTCCGGTTCTGGAAAAATAATCCAGAGCCACAATTAGTAAGATAATTAAGATGACCAGGATGATAGCCGGCCATTTTAAGTGGCCGAAACCTGATTTCCCGGAATTGGTTTTATCAACTTTTCCTTGCTCCTCTCCATCCGTGTCCACTCAATTTTTCTTTAGAAATTAGGACGCAAAGTTAGGCGGAAGGATATAAGTAGGTTATAAAGATTACAGAACGGATATAAAGATTTTATAAAGATGTTTGAGGTGCAGGTGAGCAATTTCCCAAAGTTGATCTATATGAACCGGTAGCCAACGCCGCTTTCGGTGATAATATGGCTGGGACGGTTCGGGTTTACTTCCAGTTTTTTTCGAAGCTGCGCGACAAACACCCGTAGATACTGTGTTTCCTTTAAAGCTCCTACTCCCCAGACTTCCTTAAGAATATACTGGTGCGTTAATACTTTTCCCTGGTTTTTTGCAAACAGGGAGATTAATTTATATTCTGTCGTGGTTAATTTTACAGGTTTCTGGTTGCGCTTCACCGTTCTGGAAGCAAGGTCGATTTCCAGGTCTCCCACCAGGATTTGTGGCTGATTGTCAAGATTCTGATTGAGGCGTATGGAACACCTTATTCTTGCCAGCAGCTCTCCGGTCCTGAAAGGTTTTGCAAGATAATCTGTAGCGCCATTGTCCAGAGCCTCCACGATGTCTTTTTCGCTGTTCTGTACAGAAAGCATAATAATGGATTTTTCATACCAGTCCCGTAATTCTTTCAGGATCTCATGTCCGCTTTTGTCGGGCAGGCCAATATCCAGAATAATCAATTCCGGAGAATAATTGGCTGCCAAAGCCAGACCTTCTGCTCCTGTGGAAGCCTGGATCACCTTATAATCATGGCTTTCCAGAGAAATTTTTAACAACTTCCTTATTTGTGGTTCATCGTCTATTATTAAAATCTCCCCTTTATTCATTTTCGTACGTATTTAAATAAGTGGTTTCTGCCGGAATAATTACCGTAAATCTGGCACCTCCTGTAGGTCTGTTCTCTACGGCTATGCTGCCGTTGTGTGCTTGTGCAAAACCCTTCGCAATAGACAGGCCAAGCCCGGTACCTCCTGTGGCAGTATTTGGCAGCCTGTAAAATTTATCAAAAACAGCATTGATCTTATCTTCCGGAAAACCGTTTCCGTTATCGGCAATTTCTATGATGCATAATTCTTCTTTGTGATCTACCGCAATTTCTATCGTTGAACCCATGGGAGTGTACTGCAGGGCATTATGAACAATATTATGGAGGATTTGCTCGATTAAAGCTCCGTCCATTTTAAACAGGGGCAATTGGTCGTTGGACTCGTAAAGGATGGTGTGCGCCGAACTTTCCTCCTGATTATTCTGAATGACATTATGAATAAGTTCATTCATGTCATACCAATCTACCTGAAGCTGAATAAAATCTGATTCGAGCCTGCTCATGCTCAATAAATTACCTACCTGCCGGTTGAGACGGTGACCGGCAATATCAATTTCAGAAAAAAGATCCATTTTATTCTCTTCAGTAAGTTTTTCGGAGTTTTCTTTTAGCGTATCTATGGCGCCAATAATGGTCGAGATAGGTGTCCGGAGTTCATGAGAAAGAGAGTTCAACAGGGTGTTGTAGAGTTTAATGGTTTTTTCCCGCTCCTCCTTATCTCTTACTTTATTTTCGGCATTGCGTATTCTGGTGGTAAAGAAGGCATTCATAAGTGCAATTACAAAGTACATGGAAAATAAAAGTACATCTTCGGGCGTACCCACGTGAAAAGTGAGCCTTGGCGGAATGAAAAAGAAATTCCAGATGAGAGCACTGGCAATGGCAATGAGCATGATGGGGAAAACATCAAACAGCATGGCCAGCAGGGATACTGCAAGTAACAAAATGAGCGCAACGCTGTGATAGCTAATAATATCTATGGAAAGATAACAACTCAGGGAAATAATAAAGATCAATCCAAACCCAAGCAGGTACTGCCGGGTACTGTCTTTTCTTACCTTATCTAGAACCTCCATTTAGAATAAAATCTTTATCAAAAGTATTATTTTTTGAAGGAGCAGGTAACTGCGGAAGTAAAATTCTGCAGTTCCTTAATTTTTCATTTGATTTATAGTCGGTAAATCCTTTCAATAAATAGCAGCAGGAAACGCATAAAAATGAATTAATTAGCCATTAAATGACAGCATGAAAAAGCTTTTCATATCTTTAACTAAGGTGCACTGGATCGACTTTATTAAACCGCATTTTCTGATTTCCTGGTACAGATAGATTATGAGCAGCGACTGTAATTTCTGAATGAATCAGGCTGGAATAAAATAGCAATAGTTAAAAGAAACTGATGAAACTTGAAACCGAAAGATTACTAATTAGACCTGTACAGGTGGAAGATAAAGAAGCTTTGTTCCGGTACCGTGCAGATTCAGGAACTAATAAATATTTAAGCCTTGTTCCGAAATCGGTTGAAGACGTAGCTCTGTTTATTTCAAAAACCTCTTTAGAGATAGATGTGCCGGGAACCTGGTTTCAATTGGTCATTATAGAACGGGGCACCGATGAAATAACCGGAGATATAGGAATCCATTTTCTGAATGCTGATCCCGAAAGTAAGCAGGTTGAAATTGGTTATACACTTGACAGGAGTTTCCGGGGGAATGGATATGCTTTAGAGGCATTGACAGCAGTTATTGATTACCTGTTCAACTCCCTGAACAAGCACCGGATTGTCGCCTCCATTGATCCCGAAAATCTTAGTTCCATCCGATTAATTGAACGGCTGGGATTACGGAAAGAAGCACATTTTGTTGAAAGCTTATTTTTTCAGGGAAAGTGGGTGGATGATCTGGTTTATGCAATCCTCGCAAGAGAGTGGAGAGCCGGCGCCGGAAATTAGTTTTCTCCTATATAAAAAGGAGGCTGTCTAAAAAGTGCTTTTTAGACAGCCTGATGGATCTGGGAAATATTTTAGTGGCTTCTCTCATAGGCAAATCATTTGTTTACATTATTAGCAGAAATTGAGGGGCCACTTATTCTGTGGAGAATTAAAACTTGATCATGTGTTTAATTTCGGTGTTTCCTGTTATCCCCTTTCGCGTACTTCAAACATAATAGGTAAGGAGTATACTACGGCAACGGGTCTTTCTCTTTGTCTTCCGGGAGTCATTTTTGGAAGGAGTTTCACTACCCGTTCGGCCTCATCTTCGAGCCTTTTATTTGGTCCTCTCGCCTTGATATCGACAACATCCCCTTTTTCATTGATCTTGAAAACCACATAAATCCTGTTGAATCCATATAAACCCATTTCTGCTCCAATCCCGGTATTGAATTCCCGTCTTACAAGAGCATCGATTCTTTCGGTCATACATTTTTTCTGAGCCTCTTTTTCTTTGACGTTCTCACAACCGGGATAAATCGGAATGTTTTCCACCACAGTAAAGGGAACATTTTCTATTTCCTCCTCTTCCTCTTCATAAACAATATCTGAAACCTCTATGATTTTTTCAATTTTATCTGTCTGGGTGCTCTCTGTAGACTGAATAAGATCTTCCTCGATATCTATTTCGTCTTCTACGATTTCTACCACCTCGGGCATCGCAGGCGGTGGGGGAGGAGGTGGAGGCGGTGGGGTATTGAGTTGCGTGATGGGGACATCCTGCATGTCTTCATCAGGAATCTCTACCTGGAAATATTCGGCACCATCTTTTTCATATGTTTTCCATTCCAGACCAAAATAAGTGGATGCCAGCACCAGGATTAATCCAATCTGAAAAAAGATGATGCTTGATCTCCCCAGGTCGGCTTTTGGATATTTTTTGACTTCCATAACAGTAGATTTAAAGATTAATAAATTAAAACAATATGTAGAAGGATTTCTCCTGTTAAATAGCCCTATCTATAACAATCTTCATCTTTTATTGCGGCAGAATTTCACTTTAAAATCCTGTCCGGGAAAACGTTATAATGAACTGCCAAATCAGGATTTTCTATTCGTTTACTTCAGCTTATCTGTCGTATAACCCCCCATTTCCGGTAGTAGCCATACTTCTCATTCGGCATATTAAAGTTATGAATCTATTACCGTTAGAAATATGATATTCATCATGGAAGACAAAAAAAATAGAAGAATAAGAAGTGGTGTAAAAACTGATGAATTAGATCTTATTTCGTGCCAATGTCTGTAATTTCTTCTTGCCTCCAGAACGTAAAAAAAGCCCCAAAAAGGGGCTTATAATGAATGTTATTTTAGGAATAATTAGAGTTTAATTTCGGGGGCTTCCTGCTTTTCATAGTTAAACAGGTAGTCTACATCCATTTCCTGCACCTCGCCCAGTTTGGCAAGCGCATCCATATCTACATCTTTTTTGTTACCAATCACTAATACATTGTAATTCTCACCTTTAATATTTTTATCGAAGAATTCTTTTAGATCTTCCAGGGTCATATCCTGAATGGTCTCGTACATTTCCTTACGCATATCGTGATCCAGGCCTCTTTTCTTTAAGGATTCGTAGTTCCAGAAAATGGAAGTTTTGGTAATACGTTCGGCGGCGATTTTTTTCAGCGTGGCTTCTTTGGCAGCTTCAAATTGTTCACTCGCTTCGGGCATATTGGTCATTAATTCCATCATAGCATCTACCGCCTGGGGCATTTTGTTAGCCTGGGTGCCAATGTAAGCCATCACGTAATTTGGTTTGTCAACTTCAGGAGCCATTTGGTAGCTCGAGTAAGCTGAGTAAGCCAAAGATTTAGATTCTCTTATCTCCTGAAAGACGATAGAAGATAGTCCGCTTCCAAAATAGGTGTTAAACAGCGAAGTAGCCGCCATATTTTTGGCGTCAAAGTTTTCGCCTTTTGCTAAAAATACCATTTCACTTTGCACCATATCGTAGTCTACAAAATACACATTCCCTCCGGTTTCCTGTTCAGAATAAGTTTTAGCTTCCGGGTAATCTTTTAGTTCTCCTTCAATGCTGTGGTTTTTGTCTAAAGCAGCCACGGCATTATCCAATTCTTTTCCGTAGTAAAAAATACGCTGCTTGTAATTGCGCAGTTCCTTTATTTTCTGCACCAGTTCTTCAGGATTCTTTTCCCTTAATTCAGCAGCAGTAAAAATATTGCGCAACCTTGAATCTTCACCGTACTTACCGTAATTTACCAGTCCGTTGAAAAGGATGTTTGATTTCTGAGTTTTATCATCTTCGCGGCCTTTCAGGATTTGCGCTACATATTTGTCATAGGTTTCCTGATCGGCTTTGGCATTTTGCCATAGGTTTTCCAGCAATTCCAATCCTTTAGGGAGGTTTTCTTTAAGTCCGGATAATCCTACGTAAGTTTTATCGGCGCCTGAGCTTACGAAGTAGTTGATCCCCAGCTTATAAAATTCCTGCTTTACTTCTTCAGGAGAAAGTTGATCGGTGCCCAGGTAATCAAGGTATCCGGCGGCAAGCGAGAATTCCTTGTCGTTGTCCTGACCCATATCAAAAATGACATACAGATTAAAAAGGTCATTGGTTTCATTTTCGATATATGAAACCGGTAAACCGCTGTTGGTAGTGGTGGTTTTTAAAGCCTCCTGGTAATCTATGTACTGTGGTTTTAGCTCAGGGGCCTCTGTTTTATTAAATTCGGTAATAAAGGCCGATTGTTTGTCGCGGTTTAGCTGAACCGGTGTAATTGCCGGATTTTCAACTTTGGCAATATTGGTGTCTTCCCCAACACGTTTGTACACTGCCACATAATTGTCCTTATAATGTTCGTTGGCATATTCTACCAGGTCCTGCTTGGTAATCGATTTTAAATCTTCCACAAAACTTACGCGCTCATCCCAATCCTGAAAATGTATAAATGCGTTCATATGGGCATAAGCAGTAGCAGAAGCATTTTCGTACTGCCTGATTTCTGAAAGTTTTAAGTCATTGATCACCGCTTCGATAAGCCAGTCTTCAAATTCACCTTTTTTGATCTTTTCAACTTCAGCCAAAAGCAGATCTTTTACTTCTTCTAAAGATTGGTCGGCTTTAGGCATTCCATAGATCAGATGAAAACCATAATCATTGTCAAAATTGGTAAAAGAAGAAGCACTTTGTACTTTTTGTTTCTGGTTGAGGTTTAAATCTATTAATCCGGCTTGAGAGTTGGCCAGCAGATAATCTATCAGCATGACCTTTTTCTCGTCTTCACTGCCAATTCCATCAGTTCTGAAAGCCACATAAACCGATTCGGCAGTAGGTCCAAAAACTTCTTTTTCTATAGGCGCTGCAATTGGTTTTTCTTCAGGAAAAGAAGGGCGGGAAACCTCTTTCTTCTGAAAGCTTCCAAAAGCGTCGCTTACTTTTTTTATTGTAGCATCAAAATCCAAATCACCAGACAGGATAACCGCCATATTATTGGGTACATAATACTTGTTGTAATAGTCATGAATGGCTACCATCGAAGGATTTTTAAGATGCTCGGACTCGCCAATGGTGGTTTGGGTTCCATAGGGGTGGGTTGGGTACAAACCTTCCAGAACTGCCTGGTATTGTTTGCGGCCGTCACTGTCCTGCCCGCGGTTGAATTCTTCGTAAACCGCTTCCAGTTCGGTATGGAAAAGGCGTAAAACAAGGGTGCTAAAACGCTCGCTTTCCACTGTAAGCCATTTATCGAGCTCGTTGGAAGGAATTTTATTTACGTATACCGTTTGTTCGCTGGAGGTAAAGGCATTAGTGCCTTCAGCTCCCAGGGAACTCACCATTTTGTCGTACTCGTTAGCGATAGATAATTTAGAAGCCTCCTGGGAAACCGAATCTATTTTACGGTAGATTGCCTTTTTCTCTTCAGGGTCGGTAGCGGCTTTATGCTGCTCATATAGTTCAGAAATTTCTGCAATTAGCACCTCTTCCTTTTCCCAGTCCTGGGTACCAATTTCATCGGTTCCTTTAAAAACCATATGCTCCAGGTAATGGGCAAGTCCGGTATTATCGGCAGGATCATAGGTGGAGCCGGCTCTCACAGCAATAAGAGTCTGAATTTTTGGCTCTTCTTCATTTTTGCTTAGATATACTTTAAGTCCGTTCTCTAAAGTATAAAGTCGTAGGCCAGTAGGATCATTGGCATAGGTTTGATAGGAGAAACCTGCCTCATCGGTATGCTCCTGTACTCGTTCCTCTTCTTTATTTTTATTGCAACTAATGGCAATACAGGATAAAAAAGCAATTACTGGAAGATAAATTTTTTTCATGTAAAGTTTATTGGTTAATAAAATGTTGGTAAAGTAAAAATGTATGTTAATATTTGACCTCCATAAATTCAAAACGTTACAATTATCCTTTTATTTTAACAATTTACGGAGGCTTCCGTTTCTTTTGCTTCGGAAATATTTAGTTTTAAAACAGCCTTTTAGGAAATAGCAGCTTTTTTATTCTTAATGAAACTGAATGAAGGATTAGCTAATAGATATTAGAAACGGCTGAAGACTTTTTATTCCCATTCAATTTTTCTTACTGATTTCCGAAATTTTCTAAATAAAATTCTACTTTTAAAAGCTCCTAACAGAGAAAAGCCAAAAGAACCTCCCTACACTCTTTTGCCTAACCCATAAATCACTTCTGCGTGCAGACGGAAAAGGCAGTACATCAAGAAAAATTATATATTCTTCATCTTCGGAAGAAGCTTTATACAATATTATTTTGTGGCAGTGCTATAGATTTATATATTCTGAAGAAGACCTGTGGTGACATCATTGCCTTCATTTTTCAGCGCACTTTTGTACCATACAAGTTGTGGAGGAGAAGAGTCACAGTGCCAGAAAATTGCGATGCGGCAGAATTTATTTTAATCATAAAAAAGAAGAAATACACGTATGATTTGGTTTAACATTAAGGAATTAGAAAATCTCTTGATAGAAGGAAAAGTATCTGATAAGCTAGCCTTCAATTATTTACTTATTCATTTAATATTACTAACCCTTACAGGATATCTTTCTGATGATGGTGCTTTTTGGGCGGCATGGGTTCATTTAGTCATCAGTCTTACGGCGGTTATTTGGGGCGTCCTGAAAACTTTCCAAATCAATCAGGAAGGGGGCAACAGAGACTATTTTAAGCGTTTCATTACCCTTTCTTTTGTTGTAGGGGTGCGAATAACCGTTTTTTCGTTAGGTATTCTCTTCATTGTGGCTCTTGTCACTACCATCACAGAACTCGCCGGAGTTTCCTTCGGTCTGAGTGCTACACTGGATGAGTTACTGCAGCTGACGGCCTATCTTATCTTTACCGGAACCTTTTATTATATGTTGCTTGGTTCATTTAAACGAATCAATATTGCAGATGTGGGCCGAAGCAGTAAGGAACGGGTTTAGCGGAAATAATATAGATATCTATCTGGATGGATTATCTGCTTTAGATCTTTTAACCTCATGCCTGCAGCCCATTTTACTTCCCATCTGTTCCCAGGGAAGATAAAATCAAATGGGTTGTTGGTTCTCCAAAAGTGATGAGCCTGTCAATAAATTTTTGCAGATGTAGCTGATCCTTCAGCGCTACTCTCATATGGAAATTCTGATGGCCGGTGATCCTGTGGACTTCCTGAACTTCGGGATAAGATTGTAGCTCTGTGATTGCGAATTGAAGTTTCCCCGTGAACACCTTCAGCAAAATAAAAACCTCGATGGTATTGCCCAGGAGTGCCTGGTCCAGATGCAGGCTATAACCTTTAATTACCCCAAGGTCTTCCAGTTTTTTGATACGTTCCCGAACAGAAGACGGGGAGAGGAAGATCTTCTTGCTTATTTCGGCAAATGAGGCTTTTGAATTATCCTTTAAATGTTCGACGATTTTTCTGTCTACTGTATCAATCATGAAACAATTATTTTGAGGCTAAATTACCCATATTTCTTCGGAAATATATTCTTTTAACCATTGTTTTAGCGGCGTAATGAAAGCTATTGTCTTTAATTTTGCCGAATCTAAACAGAAGTATATTAATGGATCCTGAATTGTTAATCCTCCTTGGAACCGCTATTTTTTGCGGATTTTTTGTTCAAACGGTTGTTGGTTTTGCAGGATCTTTAATTGCCTTACCCATTTTACTCATAGGCATGAAGCTGCCTGATGCTATTGCCTATATATCTATTTTTTACTTTTTTTCCAGTTGTTTTCTTGTGTACAGGGAGTGGGAGAACATTGACAAAAATGTAATTATGAGGCTGGGCTGGGCTTCGGCAGTTGGCGTAATTCTTGGGATTGTGGTACTTACCTATAGCAAACCCGTGATTTTAAAACGAGCTCTTGGAGTGTTTATTCTGCTATACGTAGCCTATGTGATCTTCGGAAAAAAAGACCTGAAACTTGGCAAAAAAAGGACTGCCTTCTTTGGAATGCTGGGCGGCTTTTTCGCCGGAATTTTCTCTACAGGAGGCCCGCTTTATGTAATCGCTGTCAAAAATACCGTCCAGGAGGCAAAAATTTTCAGAGCCACCATGATAGGAGTATTAGCAGTGGTAACAGCTGTGCGCATACCATCTTTGGCCATAGGCGGAGTATTGAATGCGAATCATATAAAAGTCAGTCTCTTTATTCTTCCCGTATTTTTTCTGGCTCAATTCTTAGGAGGGCGTCTGTTCCTGAAGATAAATGAAGTGGTGTTTAAAAAAGTTTTACTTGTACTGTTATGCCTTTCAGGCACAGCGCTGATTTTTTAAAATATGGTCTTCGGAATTAATGACAGAACGCTTGGCGGGAATTATTTTAAGAATGTATTAATTTCAGTTTATTAAATACACTTATCTTGCTCTACCTAATTTAAAAACAAATATGGCCTCAGGATTTTTTGCACTTCTCGATGATATAGCAGCTTTAATGGACGATGTAGCGGTGATGGGAAAGATCGCCGGAAAAAAAACAGCAGGGATCTTAGGTGATGATCTGGCAGTGAATGCCGAGAAAGCTTCGGGCTTTATGTCTTCCCGGGAACTACCGGTGCTGTGGGCAATCACAAAAGGTTCTTTCCTGAACAAGGTAATTATTTTACCTCTTGCTTTTCTGCTGAGTGCCTTCATACCTTCTGCCATTAACATTATTCTAATTATTGGCGGACTTTACCTTGCCTACGAGGGCGCTGCAAAAATATATGAATATTTCTTTCCTCATGCTCACAAAGAAGAAGCCCCCAAGCTTGAAAAGCTTTCCGAGGAAGAAGTTCTGGCGCGGGAAAATGGTAAAATAAAGTCGGCCATAGTAACCGATTTCATACTATCGGTAGAAATTGTAATTATTGCCCTGGGCAGCGTGGCTGCCGAACCGCTGCTTACTCAAATTCTGGTAGTATCACTTATTGCTCTTGTAGCCACTGTTGGGGTGTATGGAATAGTGGCACTCATAGTGAGAATGGATGAATTTGGTGCTAAACTTATTGATTTGAATGACAGGAAAAATAGCTTTTCAGATATAATAGGAATGTTCCTGGTGAGTGCGCTGCCTAAAGTAATTAAAAGCCTTTCGGTAATTGGAACCATAGCTTTGCTGTTGGTTTCGGGAGGTATTTTTGTACATAACATTCATTATCTGCACGATTTGTTTGCAGGGTTGCCCAGCATTGTGGGAGAGTTTATAGCAGGCCTGGTGATTGGGTTTCTCGTTTTGCTGATCATAAAAATGGGAACCAAAATCTGGAAAAATATTTCCGGCTAACCATAATATAATAACATTATTTATTTCTGAATTCACTGCTTGTAGGTAGTTGTGCCTGTTGTAATTACTATGCTGGCGTACCATATTTTTGTTGCCGTTTGCTGAACTTGAGGGGAGTTAAAGTTTTTTCTGCAGTATCCTGCTTTTCCCAAACCTGATATATTTTCTAAATTTTTTCAGAATTGAGAAACCTTTCGAGGCCAATAGTTGTTGAAAAATAATATTTTCTTCCAGATTTTTGATAAAATTGTAATTGCTCAAAAAGCAATTATTTTGTCCTGAAAATATTTCCTTTTTCTCCTACCCAAAATAAATGCAGTTAAAAATAAAATTACATTGAAAATCTGACAATTGTCATGTTTTTCATCCTGTTCCGTGCATATTTTTGTTAAAATAAATGCCAGGGAATATGACCAACCATTCCAAAAAGAGATCATGGCTCCGGCGCCTTTTGCCTCCCAGGAAATGGCGCATGATTGCAACCATCACGGTAGGAGCCTTTGTAGGCCTTGGATTTTATATTCTAAAGCTAAGTAATGCGGCTTCTTATCTTTCCGATGATCCAAAAGCCTGTGTTAACTGCCATGTGATGACCCCTCAATATATTACCTGGAACAAAAGTTCGCACAGGGAAGTGGCAAGTTGCAATGACTGCCACGTGCCGCAGGACAATGTATTTAATCAATATTATTTTAAGGCGATGGATGGGCTGTACCACGCCACCATTTTCACACTCCGGGCAGAGCCCGAGGTGATCAAAGCACGGCAGCCTTCTGTAGAAGTAATTCAGAATAACTGCATTCGTTGCCATGATATGCGGGTGATTGATGATAAACTCAAAGCTACGGTAGAGAACCATGAATTTCATCGAACAGATCGTACCTGCTGGGAATGTCACCGGGAAGTACCCCATGGCAGAACAAAAAGTCTTTCCTCTGTAGGTTACCAGATTGAACCTATTCCTATACACACTCCTGAAGACAGAAATATAATTCCTTCCTGGCTTCAGTCCTATATAGATGAAACAGCAGGGAAAGAAGATTCACTTTCCCGAAAATAATAAACACCCGAAAACTTGTATGCAATCTTGATTTTTTGACCATAACCTTTAGAATTATGAAAAACTGGATAATTTTTTTACTGACCGTTACAGCTGTGTTTCTGCTCGCATTGCTGGCGAACTCAATAATAGATCGCAAGGCAGAGGCCCGCTTTGCTTATCAGCCCAAAGTGGAAATAGAAGGAATAGAACCACGGGATTCTGTTTGGGGGCTCAATTACCCCAGGCAGTATCAGTCTTACAGGAAAACCGCGGATACTACCTTTAGAGGGCTCTATAGTACCAGCGGATTTGCAGATGTGCTGGATGATCAGCCCGAACTTGTAATCTTATGGGCAGGCTATGCTTTTAGTAAGGATTACAATCAGCCACGCGGCCACGCCCACGCTATAACAGATATTGTCTCGACTGCACGGGTAGGCTCTCCATGGAAGGAAGGAGAAGGTCCTATGCCCAGTACCTGCTGGACCTGTAAAAGTACCGATGTACCAAGGCTTATGGACGAAATAGGAGTAACGGAATTTTACAGTAAGAAATTTTCAGATTTTGGTAGCGAAATCATTAATCCCATAGGGTGTGCAGATTGTCATGATCCAAAAACCATGAACCTCACCATTACCCGGCCTGCACTTGTAGAAGCCTTTGAAGCCATGGGTAAAAATGTGGATGATGCCTCCCACCAGGAGATGAGATCTTTGGTGTGCGCACAATGTCATGTCGAATACTACTTTGATAAAAATCTCCCCGGAAAAGAAGGGGCGGCATATTTAAAATTTCCGTGGGAAGATGGACTTACTGTGGAAGCCATGGAAGAATACTATGATAATGTGGACTTTGCTGACTGGGTTCACCCTTTAAGCAAAACCAAAATGCTGAAGGCACAACATCCCGATTACGAGATCTTTTCCATGGGCGTACATGCAAAAAGAGGAGTTTCCTGCGCCGATTGTCACATGCCTTACAAAACAGAAGGAGGACAAAAATTCACAGATCACCACATTGGTTCCCCGCTGGCAAATGTGGAAAGCTCCTGCTTTGTTTGTCACCGCGAAAACAAAGATGATCTTATTTCCGATGTTTATGAGCGCCAGCGTAAGATCAAAGAAGGTACCGGTTATCTGCAAAAACAAATCGCCAAAGCACATATTGAAGCGAAGAAAGCCTGGGATCATGGCGCCACCGAAGAACAGATGGAAGATATCTTACGTAACATACGCCATGCCCAATGGCGCTGGGATTTTTCTGTAGCCTCTCATGGCGCTGCTTTTCATGCACCTATAGAAACCAGCCGCATAGTAACTTCCGGAACCGGAAAAATCCAGGAAGCCCGCGTAGAATTAGTGCGGCTTTTAGCAAAGCTGGGGTATAATGAGCCGGTAGAAATGCCCGATTTTTCAAGTAAAGAAGTTTTACAGGAATATATAGGTCTTGACATGCCTGCAGAAGTTAAGAATAAAGAACGATTTCTTGAGGAGGTAGTTCCGCGATGGCTTAAAGAAGGCAGGGAGCGGGAAGCAGCGACTTTGCCTGTCACAGATGTGAGAAGCAACTAGAACAAAAATTAAACACAGTAGTTCAACGGGCCCAATAACCAACCAAAATAAACCGGAAGATGATAAAGGAATCAGGTTCCGGTAATTAATAAAAACTTTCAAAATTTTTAAAATGATCAGATTTTTCAGGATCAGCTTTGCGATAGCTGTTGTAAGCCTTTTTTCCAATGTAACACATGCTCAGTTTAATGTAGACGGGCAGATAGTACAACGGGCAGAATACCGCCATGGGTATGGGAGGCTGTTCGAAGAAGGCGATGAGGCAGCCAAATTCATCGCTCAGCGTGCGAGGATAAATGTGCAGTATGAAATAGAAAAATTCAAATTTTATGTGAGCCTGCAGGATGTTCGTACCTGGGGTAATACGCCGCAGGTAAAACTAACAGATGATTATTTTTCTGTACACGAAGCCTGGGCAGAAACTAGGTTATTCGAGAATTTTACGGTGAAACTTGGCCGGCAGGAACTTAACTACGATAACTTTCGGTTTTTAGGGAACTTAGACTGGGCTTTGCAGGGAAGGGCACATGATTTTGCATTGTTAAAGTATGAGAAAGGAGCCATGAAACTCCATGCCGGCGCAGGGTTTAATCAGAATGATCAAAGTCTGAGTGGTACTTTGTTTACTATTCCAAACCAGTACAAGGCTGCACAGTTTGTACGCTACGAAAACAGAATAGATAATTTTCAGTTTTCTGCCCTCTTCTGGAACAACGGATTGCAGTATATAGATACAGATGCTACCGGGCAAATCCTTGAGGAGGGAATCAGGTACAGGCAAACCCTGGGGCTGCCAACCTTAAAATATCAGTTGGGGAATACCACGTTCTCCGGATTCTATTACTATCAGTTTGGTGAAGACGGTGCCGGCAGGGATGTACAGGCTTTCGACGCCAGTGCCCAGGTTTCCCATTTAATTCCGATGGGAGGAGAACAGGGAAGCAGCCTGAGACTAACCGCGGGTATCGAGGTGCTGAGTGGTACCGATTCAAATGAAATGACCGGAGAGAACAATTCCTTCTCACCTCTCTACGGAACCAACCATGCTCACAACGGATATATGGACCTGTTTTATGTGGGAGGACGCCATGAAAATTCAGTTGGCCTTCAGGATATTTTTCTCAGAATTCGATATGACGTGAACCCGAAGCTATTCGTATCTCTTAACGGACATTCTTTCAGCAGTTATGCAGATGTCTATAGGGGTGAAAATACGCTGGATAAACATCTTGGATATGAATCAGATCTCGCCCTCGGATATATCCTGAACAAAGCGGTTTCCTTACAGGCCGGCTACAGTCAGGTATTTGCCGGTGACACGCTGGAGTATCTGCACAATGTTCAAAACCCTGCAGATGTTCAAAACTGGGGATATCTTATGATGATCTATCGTCCAACGATGAAAAATCGTTTTATAGGATTGCTTTTTTAAATGTATAGCAGGCGCTTGTTCCTGTGCTTATTATCCATTTTGTAAATACAGATTGTTATGAAATTAGTGAAGATGTTGTTGTCGACGAAGGTTTCTTTCTTGCTTATCATTGCTTTTGCGGTTGCTATGGGTGTCGCCACCTTTGTAGAAAACGATTATGGTACTGCCGTGGCAAGAGAGGCAGTGTATGAGGCGTGGTGGTTCGAAGTTCTATTGATCTGGCTGGCCGTTAATTTTATTGCGCACATTAAAAAGTACAAACTTTTCACAAAGAAAAGGTGGCCGCTAGGGCTTTTTCATATTGCTTTTGTGATCATGATACTGGGTGCAGGGGTGACCCGGTACTTCGGAAAGGAAGGGGTCATCCACATTCGGGAAGGTGAAGTAAAAAACTCCTTTTATTCTGCAGGGCGTTTTCTTCAGATAAAAGGAGCCGGTGAAGATGGGCAGGATGTAAAATTTGACAAGCCACTGGAGCTGAGTACTTACAAATTTGAGCCGCAGATGATAAAGGCCAACCTGGGAATCAAAAATTTTCAGGTCACTATCGAGGAATATATAAAAGGAGCTCATAAAGAATTTGTCCCCGGCCGTGATACCTTGATCGACATTGCCCTTGCCTCCGGAAAAGAGCGGGAGGATTTTCTTATTTCCAAAGGAGACGATTTGCCGGTGGGAAAATTAAAACTTTCTACTTCCGGAGGAGAAACAGGAAATATTCGGGTGTTTAAACAGGATAGTCTGTGGATGATCTACAGTGATCAAAACATGCATGTGGTGGAAATGACTTCCCAGAGTATGGGAATATTAAAAGCCGGTGAAACCCTGCCTCTTCAGATGAGCAGCCTTTATCAGGCCGATAGCGCTGCCTTTATGATTAAGGGTATTTATGAAGGGAAGGAATTGATTTACCATGCCGAAGAAGATCCTGAAATAGCACAGGAATTACCCGATGTGGTAAAACTGAAGGTGACTGATGGCGCCGGTAATGAGTTATTGAAAGCTTATTCTCCGCTGGTGAGCCGTGATCCGCAAAAACATTTGTTTTTTGCCGACGGTGAAAAGTTTTCGCTGGCTTACGGTCCCCGGGAAGAACTGCTTCCCTTTGCATTACAACTGCGGGCTTTTGAACTCGAAAGATATCCCGGCAGCCAGAGTCCGGCGAGTTATGCAAGTGAACTACAGGTGATAGACCATGAAGCCAATTTCCCCTTCAGGGTTTTCATGAACAATGTGCTGGATTACAAAGGATACCGCTTTTATCAGGCGTCCTATGATACAGATGAAAAAGGAACGGTATTGTCTGTTAGTCAGGACAGGCCGGGAACTTACATCACATACCTGTCTTACACATTGCTTACTCTGGGAATGTTCTTTACGTTTTTCGCAAAGGGAAGCCGCTTTAGTATTTTAAACAGAAGGTTAAAAACCCTGGACAAAAAAGAATCTGCTAAAATGAGAAGTAAAAAGCGTGGAGAAGAAGAAATACTTAAGAAGCAACCCATTGCTCCTAAGCCAAGGATTTCTATGCCCAAAGCAACTGCCCTCACTATTATTGCAGTACTTATTTCTTTGTTCCTCGGATTAAAGGCAGCTGCTCATGACCAGATTCCCAATGTGAAGGAAACAGTAGTGCCACTTTCACAGGCCGAAGCTTACGGAAGCCTGGTGGTACAGGATCTCGACGGCCGAATGAAGCCTCTGAATACCCTGGCCAACGAAATTACCCGAAAACTGAGTGGGAGAACTACTATTACCATCAAACAACCTGATGGGGATATCACTCTGACTGCTGAACAATTTCTGCTGGCAATGCAGATGGATCCCGGTAGATTTAGTACGCTGCCCCTTATAAAAGTAGATCCTAAAAAAGCCGATGCTATTTTTAAAGCTATAAATCATGCTCCGGTGAGCAACCTTAGTTTTCAGGAGCTGATTGATGCAGATGGGCGTTATTTTTTACAGGAGCTGGTAGAGGAGGCCAACAGGTTGAAACCTGCCGAACGCAATGAAGGGCACAAAGAGCTTTTAAAAGTAGATGAACGGTTCAATATATTTTATGCGATTTTAAGGGGTGATTTTCTGAAGCTTTTTCCAAACAGGCTGGATGAGAACAACACCTGGTTTGCAGCGAATCAGCATAAAATGGGATTTGACGAGGAGGACGGACGTTTTGTGAAAAATATTACTCCGTTGTATTTATCGGCACTTGGAAAAGGAATAGCTTCAGGCAACTGGACCGAGGCAGATGAGGTACTGTCTTATATTCAGCTATATCAGCAAAAAGCCGGTGAGAAAGTGTATCCGGGGGAAGAAAAAATACAAACAGAGATCTTATACAACAAGCTGAACCTGGGAAACAGGCTCTTCGGAATATTCTGGTTACTGGGAGCTGCTATGTTAGTACTGGCCATCATCAAACTCTTCAGTCAGCCGAAATGGATGAAATATTCCTGGAACACAGGGCTGGTGATTGGATGGTCAGGATTAATCCTCTTTACAGTTCACCTGGCGCTTCGATGGTATATCGCAGGGCGGGCGCCATGGAGTGACGGATTTGAAATGCTCGTATTTGTAGCCTGGTGTATCTTATTGTTTGGTCTCCTTTTCGGGAAGAAATCTCATTTTACTGTTCCTCTGGGAATCCTCTTTTCCGGAACCTTGCTTTTCGTCGCTTTCCTGGACTGGCTGAACCCCGAAATCACCAATCTTATGCCGGTGCTTCATTCCTATTGGTTAAAAATTCATGTGGCGGTGATCGTTAGCGGTTACGCTCCTTTAGCCCTCGCTGCGCTGCTGGCTTTACTAAGCCTGGTATTGCTAATCTTTAAACCGGTCACACCTTCAAAAAAATGGTGGCGAAGTATGCAGGAACTTAGCATGGTAAATGAAATGTCAATTACCATAGGATTATTCCTGCTGGCGGTGGGAACATTTCTGGGAGGGGTCTGGGCTAATGAGAGCTGGGGCCGATACTGGGCGTGGGATCCCAAAGAAACCTGGGCATTGATATCTATTATGGTGTATGCTTTTGTTTTGCACCTAAGATTAATCCCAAAGCTCAAGAATTCCCTGGTACTGAATATTTCCAGTTTATGGGCCTTTTCAGCTATTATCATGACTTCTTTCGGAGTGAATTATTACCTCTCGGGTTTACATTCTTATGCTTCGGGAGATCCTGTGCCTATTCCGGGCTGGATTTACTGGATGGTGGCAGTACTGTTGATAATATCTGTTTTGGCAATTGTTAGATACAGAAAAATGTCGCGCCGCGAGAAAAAAGATTTAATGGCTGTTTAATTTTTGATGCTAACATAAATGGGGGAGCTTTTTAATCGGAAATTAAATGAACTTTTGAAGTAGGAGCAGGCAGGCTGTAAATAGAGTTTATATTCAGTTTGAGACGCATTTTGCCGTTTTTCAGAAGAGATATCAGCTCATATTTTCATTGCTGAAAATGCTTTTAATACAGCGTTCTGGTTCATTTATAAGTGGATCTCACGAGATTTTTCCACCACTTTTATTCAGGATTCCCTTTACAGCGAATCTGAAGGCTTCGGCTTTTATCAGCCATTTAAAATGCAGCTTTACTGCGGAAAATTATAAGTAGACCTATGGTCTTTTAATCCTGTAACATTTGTTACATTCCTTTTGGTGAAAACCTCTTTTCTTTGCACCCATTAAAAAAAGAAAGTTTATGGAATGGATTTTAGAACCATGGCCCTGGTATGTTTCCGGGCCACTTATAGCAGGAATCATGTTTTTATTGCTCTTTGGAGGGAAAACCTTCGGAATGTCTTCCAACCTGCGTACCATGTGTACCATAGGAGGAGCCGGAAAAAAAGTGAATTTCTTTGCCTTTGACTGGAGAACACAGCGCTGGAATTTAGTAGTAGTTGTAGGCGCAGTTATCGGCGGATTTCTAGCTGCCAATTTTTTAAGCACCAACACTGCCGTAGAAATTAATCCTGATACTGTTGCAACTCTTGAAAATCTGGGGTTTGCAAGTGCAGGAGAGGCGTACTTGCCAAAGGAGCTTTTTGCCACTGATGCTTTGACAGATCCTAAATCCCTGGTGCTGTTACTCACCGGAGGATTGCTAATTGGATTTGGGGCAAGATACGCCGGAGGATGTACCTCGGGGCATGCCATTTCAGGATTAAGTAATTTACAGCTGCCGTCCCTGGTTGCTGTGGTAGGATTTTTTGTGGGTGGACTTTTTATGATCCACCTGTTATTCCCATTAATTTTTTAGAGTTATGAAATATTTAAAATTTTTACTGATAGGCATATTCTTCGGAATAGTAATGTTTAAAAGTGAGGCCGCATCCTGGTTCAGAATTTATGAAATGTTCCAGTTTCAGTCGTTTCACATGTATGGGATAATGGGATCTGCACTTACTCTGGGCGTCCTGGGGACCTGGCTCATCAAAAAGTACAGGTTGAAATCCATAGACGGGGAACCTATAAGATTTGCTCCAAAGAAAAAAAGCTTTAGCCGCTATATGTACGGCGGGATCATCTTTGGGCTGGGATGGGCACTGGCAGGATCCTGCCCGGGTCCCATTTACACCTTAATTGGAGCAGGGTATGTCTCTATTTTGGTGGTGCTTTTAGGTGCGCTGATTGGCACCTTTCTCTATGGAGTGTTCCGTGAAAAGTTACCGCATTAGAATTAACTGATTTTCAGCGGGAGGGAGTGAGTTAACTTTTCTCTTTCTGATATCAGTAAATTAAAAAGGAAGCTGTTAGTAATTATGTCCAATGGTTTCAGAAAATAATAAGAAAAGAAAAAGCCGTCCGAAAATTATTTCAGGACGGCTTATCTTTTTTTGGATAATTGGTTTGACCTCTTGTTATAATCAGTTGCTAAACAGAGATCAGCATTCGGTCTATCGAAAGTTTCCCGCTGCCAAGGATCAAAAGCGGCAAATAAAGGGACAAATATAGTAACCCCAGTTCCCGACTTGCAAAAGAATCATTTCCATGTATAATAAAGACTGCCATTAGCATGGTAATTATTAGCGGAATGGATGCCAGGCGTGTGGCAAATCCCACAAGCAGAAGTACCGAACATAGAACTTCGGCGAAAACTGCCAGGCCAAGGGAGAGCTCCGGACTCATGCCCATGACTCCGGGAAACTGAATTTCCCCACCGGCTAAAAACATCTGGAGTTTTGGAATACCGTGAGTGAGCATTAAAATGGCCACCGTAATTCGTATGATCAATAAAACAACATCTACCTGGCTTGTTTCATAAGTTGTCTTGAAAATTTTGCTCATGTCAGTTAGTTTATCCAATTTTTACTGAAGTCATCGTTAAAGATCCCGCTACGGCTTTATCATTAAAAAAAGAAAGTGGTTCGCTCTCATTTTTAAGCGCCAGGCTGTAAAGCAGCGGAATATAATGTTCGGGCGTGGGGATTGCCATCTTGGCTTCACTTCCCAAATTTTCAAAATTTATAAGAGGATTAAAATCTCCTTTAGAAATATGCTTTTTAAAACGTTCATTCATCTCCAGTGCCCAGTCGTAGCCATATTCCGGTTCTTCTAACTTATCCCATGCAAGCATTTTAAGGTTGTGCACCATATTACCACTGCCAATTATAAGGACACCCTTCTTCCTAAGTGAAGTCAGTTCCTTCGCCAGCTCAAAATGATATTTGGCACTTTTGCTTTGGTCTATGCTTACTTGCAAAACGGGAATATTGGCTTCGGGATACATATGCCTTACCACCGTCCAGGTGCCGTGGTCGAGCCCCCAGTCATGGTCTTCTTCAAGGGTTTTGGATCTCACTGTATCAATGGTTTCCTTTGCAATTTGTAAACTTCCGGGAGCAGGGTATTGCACTTGAAACAACTCCTGCGGGAAACCTCCAAAATCATGGATGGTTTCAGGAAAATCCATGGCTGTGATTCGTGTTCCGCGGGTCAACCAATGGGCAGAAATCACCAATACTGCTGCAGGGGTGGGAATTTCTTCGGCCAATTTTTTCCACCGGGAGCTGAATTCGTTATCCAGAATTCCGTTCATGGGAGAACCGTGGCCTATGAACAACACAGGCATTGTCTTTTCCTGCCGTAGCAGGTTTGCAGTAAAATATCGAAAAGCTGAAAGTGTTGACATGTTCCTACGTGGTATTCTCCGGGACCCAAAAATAATTCCACTCCTGAAGTGGGGAATAAGTATTTAAATGATAAAAGAGGAAGCCGGTAGGGGAGATCTAAAAACCAGTGAAGATCCTCGGCTTCCTCATAAAAGTGGGGATTATTGTTTCTTAAATTCTCCGTCAACGTCAATAACGACCTTGTCGCTTAGCATTGCTTCAGGGAAATCGGGACCTAGGTTATAATCAGATCTTTTTACATCTCCTGAAATTGCAAATCCGGAGATCACATCGCCGTTCTGCGGATTTTCAACAGTTCCGCGGTACCACACATCCAGCGTAACAGGTTTAGTGATTCCGTGGAAAGTAAGATCACCGGTTACCTTGTATTTGCCTTCGTTTACTTTCTCGGAAGAATGACTCTTAAAGGTCATTTTTGGATATTTTTCCGCATCAAAAAAATCGGCATTTTTCAGGTGGTTGTCACGCATTTCGATTCCTGTATCTATGGAAGGAACCTCAATCACGATGTCGTATTTGGCGTCGCTAAAATCGTCTTTGGTGGCGACGATGGTGCCTTCAAATTCTCTGAAAAGGCCTTCAACTTCAGAAATTCCCATATGGGTAATCCCAAAAGAAACCTGCGTATGGGCGGGATCGGCTTTCCAGGTCGTTTGTGCAGAAATTCCGGTGCTTAAAAAAGCGATAAACAGAAAAGAAAATAAATGTTTCATAAGTGTCATTTTTAGATTAATTATTTATGGTTGAAATTTTGAATTATTAATATGCTGCGGTAAAACGTTGCCTGACATGCGCTGCATTTTCGGCTTCATCCACTAAAACCACAGCGGTATCCTGTACAGAAAGTTCACTGTTTCCTTCCTTGTCAAAAACGGGATTTTCAAGGCCTTTTCTGTAGGTGTTCCTGCGCTGCTGGGGTTTTCCCGGAGCCATACCAATCGCCGGACTAAAAAAGGTCCAGTCCAGATCCTTTTCTTCTTTTATGATCTCAAGGTATTCACTGGCGGCAGTAGCTCCCGGTTTTATTTCCTCCGGAAAATTTGGATCATCTAAAACCTGTGTATGCTTGTCGAGATACAGACTTCCGGCACCACCAACCACTATCAGCCGTTTTACTCCCGAATCTTTTACCGCCTTCTGAATGGCCTTGGAACCTTCCAGATAATCATCATAAATATTTGGGTTGGTCCAGCCGGGATTAAAGGTGCTTATTACTACCTCGTTTCCTTCCAGGATATCAGCTAATTTCCCCACGTCTCTCACGTCTACATCGGCAGTAGTAAGCAGGTCATTTTCTGCTGAAATCTTTCCTGTATTTCTGGCTATGGCAGTAACTTCATGTCCGCGGTCCAGAGCTTCCTTCAATACTTCCGATCCTACGAATCCTGTAGCGCCTATAATTGCTATTTTCATGTTGTTTGCTTTTTAAAAATTACCATTTATACTTTTCATGAAAGTTTCTCGCTTAAGAAACTCTCCCGAATTGTTTAATGATTCTGAAGCAAATTTAAACGCATAACATTCCGTGGGCAATGATCTATGATAAGAAAGAAATGTGATCTATGTCACGATATTTCGCAGAGGATGGGATGTTGTATTTATTTCTGATGTTTAAAAGAAGCGGAAGAAACTCTCATAAATAATTTGTGAAGAAACACTAGAACATCCTGGAGTAGCGCAGCAGATGAAACGACAAAAATGAGATTTTAGGAAGAAAAATCCCCTTTCCGGAACAGGATTTGGGCTGGTGCATCGTTCCGAAAAGAGGATAAACAGGCTGTGGTGGTTTGCGAAAAAATATTTTCAGTATAAAGCGCTGAGAAGCGTTTCAACATTTTCCTGGAAAATTATTTATCAGTCTTGTTTTTTAGCATATTCCAGTCCTAATCCATCACATTGTTCATAGGTGCTTATCATTTTTTCCTTTGTCTCAAAATAAAGTTCTTCGTGTAATTTATCTGAATAACACGTGGCGATAACATTATTTTCAGATTCATAAATCATTGTGATACGTGCTATTGCAGGGAGGCCGGAAGTTTCGAAATCTCATTTATAGTAAAAGTTCCCTGGGCAACAGAAGTTTTGTTGTCCCGCACTCTTGTTTTGGTAAAAGTGCTATCTGCTTTTAAAGCATAAGATTCCTGCCATTCCATTTCGGCACCTGTTTTAGCTTCGCCGCCAATGGGGCTGGTGGTTTTTACCAGTTCCCATTCTCCTCTATAATTAGTTTCAGGCGGGTTATCATCATCAGAATCACAGGAGGTAATAACAAAAATGAATACTGCAAGAATTAAGAACTTTTTCATCTTCGGGATTTTAAAAGTAGTTGTGAGATATACTATAATGACCCGTGATTTTGAAAAAGGTTGCGTGATTAAAATAAATTATTCATCTAACGAATGTTTAGCAGGGGCAGAGGTAAGGGAAAATATTAAATTACCTGGTCGCTTTTATACCTCCCGGAGGCTTTTCTTCTTATGTATGGCAGTTATCTTTTTTAAAATGGTGGACAGGATTAAACTGAACAGGACGAAGCCAATAAATATGATAAATCCCGGTTGCAGGGAAGTTCTATTGGTAGAAATGCTCACGAGCGATTCGGTTTCCATATTCAGGTTTGAAAGCTGATGGTCAAGGATTCCCTGAAAGCCAATATAAGCCATGAAAATGGCGATCACATAGACATCTGCCATGCTCCATTTACCCGATTTAAAAGCAAAGAATGTTAGAATTTTATTATTCCTTAATTTTTCATTTCCGGCGAGGAAAATCTGAGTGGAAATTAGTTTCGCAACAGGAAAAACTATGCTGAAGACAAGAATGAGTATTCCTACCAGGAAGGAATCTATTTTTCCGGTAGCAAACAAAATTTCGATCACCTGCAGGATGCTTTTACTTTGAAAGAAAATTACCTGGTCATTAAAAACTATTTGCTCCCCGATTAACAGAAAATTCACTTGCTGAAAACGTGCGTCTATCTCTATCATAGGTGCTGTAATTCCGGCGAAAAGAACCACCAGGGATACCAGCACAGAAATTATGAACAGTGGGGTATGCAACAGTTTCTGATTTCTGAGCAACCACCAAAGCAGAAGAAAGACCACAATTACCCCAAGGAGGATATAGGTATGGAAGTAGGTTTGCTCTTCCAGTTCCTTTAGTTTTTCTGAAGTTTTCTGGTTAAAACCTTTGAGGTCTGCTACCTCATATTTTTCAAAAAGTGCCTCTAATTTTAAGACGGCAGCTTGAGAATTCGCATGAGTAAGATCACTGTACTCCTGAAGTTTGCTTTTAATGACGAATTTTAGCGCTTCCTTATTTTCCGGTTTCTGAATTTCATCCACAATAGTCTGGGCAAACATAGGAACCAGGGCTCTGATCTTTTCCTCGGGCACCAGCGTTCTTACCGCAAATTTCCTGAGTTTTCCTTTTAAGCTTTTCTGCTTCAGGTTCATTAGACTATCCCCTTTATTGATCCCGGCGGTAAGAATATTTTCTACCTGAAGTACAAGGGTGTCTTCCTGTTCCTGGGTGAATTCAAATTCGTCAATACGGTTTAAGAGCATATTGGTTAAATGATCTCTCCAGATATTTACCGACAGAATTCCGTGGGTAATGCTGTTAAGTTGGCTGTAATCTTTTTTTATTTCGGCTGCTTCCGAAGAATATTTATAGACCTGAAAGCTGCTCCAGCCGGCCAGGATTAACAAACCACCAGTAAAGCATACGAGAAGTACACGTTGTAAAATTTTTGACATTAGCCTCCAGATTAATCTTTTAAATGTACTCCTTTAATCCGGATAAAAACACAGGTGTTTATAGTGGAAAAAGGAGTGGGAAGCGGAGAATATTAAATTGAATTTTTGCACCGGGAATTCAAATGTAAATGCATCAGAAAATGGCTTTTGCACTGTATATTTGCAGGAAAGAAATCCGGAATGAAATCCTCTTTTTCTAAAGAAAAGTATAGGTGACGATCCAGTAATTTGCAATTATGAATATCAAAGCATCAGCAATAAATAAATTCTTAGTGTTTTTCCTTTTAATCACGGGACTGGGACTTCTCACCCAGGGATGTGGCTCTAACGAAGAGAAAAAGGAGCTAAAGATGGCAAATTTTGATATGGAGCTTGAAAATTCAAAAGGCGAGCGGCTTAGCATGGAAGAATTTAAAGGAAAAGTGATTTTTTTCAATGTCTGGGCTACCTGGTGCCCGCCCTGTATAGAAGAAATGCCTACTATTCATAACCTCTACGAAGACGTAGGAGATAAAGAAGTTGTTTTCCTGATGCTCTCAATGGATCAGGAATTTGAGAAAGCCATTGCATACAGGGATAAATACGGCTATAATTTTGAGATTTATCGTCCAATAAGCGCCATCCCGGCTATGTATTACACCAAGTTGATCCCCACAACATTTGTAATTAATTCTGAAGGGTACCTTGTTCTGAAACATGATGGCATGGGAAAATTCGATTCTGAAGAATTCAGGACATTTCTCGCGGGAGTGGAGTAAGGGGCGACGTCCACCGCATCTATTTAAAAAATTCTGGCAATCCAGGAATTTTTGATTAAGCTGAATACCGATTACTTGTGGCATTATTTGCATCCCGTCACCGCCCCTTTATTAGTTCCTGATCTTCTGCTGGTTTAAGAGGTTAACTAATTGATAAATAGAGGTTAAAACTTATTAAACATTTTGGAACTACTTAATCCCTTTGTAATTTAAAGTAAATCAAAATACAAAGTTATGATACAATATAATTCAGAGGGCATTACGCCCACCGCGTCTTTTATAGATAACCTGCATACCGGGACCTTTCAGGAACTGCTCCCGGGGATCTTTATGATCAAAGGTGCTAAAAATGAGAGAGGCTTTGATCAGGCTTACATGATCCAAAAGGGGAAGAAAGAGGTAGTGCTTATCGATGCAGTGGAAGAAGCATACAGGGAAGCCGTCGAAAACCTCTTAAATAACGGCTTCAGCATTCATGCACTTTTAATAACAGGTAAAGCTGTACTCAATGACTGCTATTCCGATTTAGATACCATCTCAAAAGATTTCGGAAATGTAGAAATATATGTTGCTCCTGAAATTGCGCCGCAGAATTCCGAAACCAAAGAACTTTCCGGAAGGGATGCTTTGCTTAGCAAGTTCGATTTAGAGGCTCATGTAGTGCCTAAAAAAGAAGGTCAGGTGATCCTCTACTGTGAAAAGCATAACGGAATTATATTTTCTGGTGACAGTGCCCTGGGATCGGATTACGGCAGTGATGGATTTATTTTTACCCGCGGAAGAGAGCAGAATGAAAAGGAGGCTTTTGCTGTGGAAGAATTCTGGAGAGGTTTTAATGAGGATTTTGATTACTTCTTCCCAAGACAGGGAAAACCAGCCCTGGAGGTAGATGAGCGAACCCGAACCACACTTCTTTCGCGTCTGGCAAAAGGAGAAGCCGGATTAAAGTAGTAGGGAAATACAGGAGAACATTCAGGCATTTCTAAAACCTGGAAAACCTGATGCAAATGGAATAATAAAGCAAAACCAGGTGATTTTAAAACAATCACCTGGTTTTGCTTTATTAATATTTGATAAATTAGGCTTTAAATTTCAGAATATAAAGTTCCATATTTGAAACCATCACAGCCAGAGCTAAATCTGCCCGACAAAATCTAAAAACACTTTTTTGTGGCGCTCAAGATCTAAGTCGGGAGAAAGAGATACACGGGCAATGTAATCCTTGTCGGCTTCTTTGGTAGTGCCCTGAGTGGATGTTGCGGGGATTGTCCAGTAGCATCCTTTTAACTGCCCATAGCTCACACAGTACTTGCTCTCGTTCGGGATCTCACCAATCATCATGTTGATGAGTTTAAGGTTTAGTGCTCGTTTGTAAGCTTCTCTTTCTTCATCTGTATTACCTTTAGTGGGAAGATCTAATGAAAAAACCGATGGGGTAAATCCTTCCTGAGCCAATTCTTCGGAAACAAAGTTAATCTTTGCCTCTGGTAATGTCTCCCTGATAAAGTTCACAAATTCCCGGGTATTTTTATAGGCATCTTTAATCCTCTGATTCATGGAAGGCAATTGCTTGGCTAATATTTCAACCTGAAGATCTGTAGCCTCATTATCACAAAGTTTTAGATGCTTATCGATTTTATTCAGTAAAGCTTCAGCTTTTTCATTGGCTACACAATAACCGGCAGTACATTTTCCGCCACTTGGAAATTTCGATCCACTCACATATGAAATGGTCCTGATCGTGGAAAGTATTCCATCATTAGCCAGGAATTGTACGTTGGGACAGAATGTCTGGTCTAAAATAAAAACCGGATCTATAGCAATTTCGCCAGTAGTTGTTTTACGCTCTTTGCTTAGAACAGCTTTTAACTTTTCCAGATCGGGAACTTCAACTCTGGGATTTGTTGGAATTTCTGCGATAATATAAGGAACAGCATCTTCAGCAGCAATTTGCTCTAAAACAGTATCAATACTTTGAACCATATCATTATCACCATCAACAAGTAAATCCACAATTTCAACATTGTCAATGCAGGCAGCAACCCGTCTTGCCTGGTCATTGGTCCCACCATAACAATTGGGGGGAACAACAAGTTTTATATCTTTTCCTTTATGCCTTTCCAATGCTTCGTCTATCAGTCCCATCATGATGGCATATTGCATAGATAAGCCAGAAGAGGCCAGTAGCGCTTCTGCTTTTGTACTGGTAATGGATTTAATGGAATCTACTACACTGGCTTTATTTACTTCCACGTTACTTTTATCCTGATGAGAAGTAGATTTTCCTACGAGCTGCTGCAAGGCGGATAATGAATCAGCCGGTGTCATTGCAATTGATTCTCTTCTTCTAACGTGTTGTATTTCGGAAATGTAGCCCTCATTCTGATTGCCATTCACTAATAGTACACTTCCAAGATGCTCATGGATACTGACAAAGAAGTCAACTTCTGAATTCAGGTCAGCGCGACCGATTTCGTCTTGCTGAGAAATGAGCACAGTACTACCGTCAAACTCTGAAATATCTTCTGCATTTTCGACTTTCTTAAGTTCAAAATGATAGCCGTAGACAGTTTTTAATGCTTCAGCATCAAAAAATTGTGGTAACTCACCGGTATATACAACTTGAGTATTCCTATTCTCAAATAAATTCTTTCTTAAAATGGCCAAAACAGGAATCGTCTGGGATGAAAAGCTAATTACATTTTCCGGTTTTACATCATTCAGGTTAGCAATGGTCCACTCCAGTACAGAAGACAATGGATGGCCTAGGCGAATATAATCAAATGCGGTGGGTAAATTCTGGAGTGCAGATGTCTCAAAGTTATCGTTACTATATAATTTATTAAACTGCTGTAAGAATTGGGTTTTTGCCAGTTCTTCATTATAAATATCCAGTCGATGAGTGGTTAACTTCAGCCAATCTGCCGGTATATTTTCCAATAAATTTTTGATGTAATTCAGGACTTTTTTCTCTTTCATAATCTTTACATATAAATAAGCGGCAAAGATAGGGGGAATTAGGTTTAATTTAAAGTTTCCTAAGGGTTTGTTGGGTGGGTCATGTCACTACCTCGTAAAATCGAAGGAGATAAAATGGTTGTTTTTTCAAAAAGAAACAATAGCAGGAAGACGGAATAGGATTTCCAAATGGTTTTGGTATGACAACAGGTTTTACCCTGAAAACTGAAATAAAAATCAGCTCTTTTTTGGTTTTGCATAGGTTAAAAGCACTTCCTTTTAAAGAGTAATTCTTTACTTTTTCGTTAGGTACAGTTTCATTTCCCCGATTTCCAATTCATCTAGATGTCCCATTTTATTTTCATCCTTTGTTATTAAATGCATATGTAAAAAAGAGTCATGATGTGTAAATATTCCCTGGTGTTCAGTAGAGAAAAAGCCGATTATTTCAGCGTCTTCATTGGTAATATTAAAATTTGTTTGCCCCTGATGTGCTTCTTTAGGTGAAGAGACTTTTGTTCCTTCAGGCAAATTCTGAATATGGATAACAGCACTGGAAACTTTCCCCGTTAACTTAAATGCAAAAGGCCTTTTTAAATCAGAGGTCTGTTTATCAATAAAACTTTCTAAATCTTCAATCGTTCTAATTTGAGAAGGTAATTCAGTTTCGGTCCACTCAGTTACGTTGGTGTATACAAGAAAAGGTGCAGAAACATCAAATCGTTTTTCAACACTCATTGTCGAATCGGAGGTCACTTTTGACACATAGCTTTTTCCGTTGTTTATGAGCAATTCTCCTTTCAGGTAACTAAGGGGGCCAAGTGCATAAAGTCCGTTCTTATCAGAAACAGTGTCCAGGTCAATACTGCTTCCTAGTTCTCCTTTCCACATCACATTTTTCATGGCTCCAGCTACTTTAATGTCGGCATAAGCTTCTGAGTTTTTTTCGCTGTTCTCTTTTTTTACCGAATTGCAGCTTATCACTGCAATTACGAGCAGTCCATATACTTTTTGTTTTATTGTCAAATTAGTTCATTTTAAGTTATTACCAGGAGTTGGGTTAAGTAATTGGCAGGTAGTATAGGCCTTTATACTTTATTTGCTATAGCTGTACAGCCGGCCTTATTGTATTCAGGTGGGTCTTTATCTGAAGTTTTTAATAGCTATTTATCAGGCGGTATTCTAAATTAATTACTGCCGGTTCTGCATCATTCACTGCCTCTATAGCTTTTTTGTATTTCTCAACAGAATCTATCACCAGACCATTTCGATGTTCCCTGAGGTTGGAGAAGAATTTTACTTCAAACCATACTTTATTCAGTAATTCTCGTTCTTCGGCGGTTAGGCTGATGGTCTCGCCCTGTAGAAGGTTGATTTTATTTTCCTTGATAATGGTAATCGTATTGCCGCGCAGTTCATCCAGGCGTTTTTTAGCTATTTTCCTCATCTTTTCGGCGGCCTCCTCATTGGCAGGCAGATTTCGAATGGCACCAACTAACAAAAATGTTTTCCCATAGTTAACCTTTGCTACGATTTCCTGCCCATATTTGAGTTCAAACAATTCCGGATCTTCCTCTTTTATTTTTGCCAGGGAATCACTGATGATAAAAGTGGGGGAGAATTCATCGAAGCCTTCAAGATCATAGCCACCGGCCAGCAGTATTCCATTTTCGGTGATTGGGTATTGCTCAATAATCGATTGATATACATTGCTGCTCACAGCGAATTGTGTATCAAAGCCCCGCTCTTTTTCATAGAAAGCACCTGGTGAACGATAAGGGAGCATAAGTTTTTTCAAAGGATCTGCTTCAGGTTCCCAGTCACCGGTAGAAATATAAGACTCACCCCAATTTTTGTCCCGGTAGATTGTTTCTGCCTGATCAAACGGATTGCTGACCGGCACATTTGTGTTGGTGTAAAATCCGGTACCAACCTGCTCCTGGTATAGATAATTCTCCTCCAGAATGGTTTCTCCGTTTCTTGTAATGCTAACATTTCGGGTGTTGGTTGTTGCGTTGAAGGTAGTAGTGGTAGTGGTGCTGCTATTATCAGAGGCAGTAAATTCCACGGAAACTAATTCGCCGTTGGTATAATTATGAATAGCGGTGCCTTCCTCGCTATAGACTTTCTTCACTGAAATTAGTCCGTTTTCATACTCGGTTTCAAACCACAAATCTCCCCCCGGAGTGTAATATTTGGACCAAAGTGGTTTATTATCCTCACTACGACTTACCTCCATATACAAATGATAACTCGGATCGATTCGATACAGTTTAGCCAATTTAATATATCCATTTTCGAAATATTCGAATTCTTCTGTGGTCCAGCTTCCAGAGCTTAAAGTAGTATTAATTTTGGCTTCTTTGATCCAGCCATTGGAATGCTGACTAATAAGTTCCAAATTTGAGTCAGATTCTATGGAGTAATCTGTTTGTGGAACGTTATCATCTTTCTGGCAGGAATTCAATATAACGGTAACTGCCAAAAGCAATAATCGGTAATTAAAATTGTGCATCGAAGGAAGGTGTAAGAATTAGTTTGTTCTTATAATAGAAGTAACAGAAAAACTGCCTGCATACTTATGCTAAAACGAAAATAATAAATTTTATTAAAAAACAGCCATTCGGTGGCTTAGCTGAAATGATGAATGATTCAGTTTTTAATGAAATGCAGGTATTTTTTGGATTATATTAAGGTAGTGCGCAAACTTCCCTGAAGATTTGATTATCAATGGGTTTTAATTGCGTACTATTGTTTAAGCCCATCGCTCTTTATTTATCTGCCACAGGTTATTTTAAACCGAATTAGTAAAGTTAATTGTACTGGGATTTTGAAGAATATTTTACCCCAATTTAAAACCCTATGAAGTTGTACATTAAGCACATGGTAGGTTTGCCTTGTGAAGCACAAGTTAAAGAAGAACTGGATAAGTTGAAAATACCTTTTGAGCTTATTTACATAGGAGTGGTTGAACTTCGCGATGACGTTACCCTAAAACAGCGGGAACAACTAAAAATTAATCTTTTACCCTTCGGACTCAAACTTCACGAGGCGAAAAAGGCTATTCTTATAGAGAAGATAAAAGATACAATTCAGGAAATGATCAAATACTCGGATGGGCACCCAGTAATTAGCTTTTCGCTTTATATAAGCCTAAAATTAAATCACAACTATACCTATCTGGCTAACATTTTTTCCGAAGTAAACGGGATTTCCATACAACAGTATCTTATCATTTGTAAAATTGAAAAGGTTAAAAAAATGCTATTAACAGGTGAGATTAGTTTGTCAAAGATTTCTTATCTGTTGCATTACAGTAGTGTAGCACATTTGTCTGGCCAGTTTAAAAAAATTACAGGCCTTTCTCCTTCTTGTTATAAAATGATTGGTAAGCAAAGGGAAGAGATTTTGGCTGCAAATTAAAGTCTTTCAGGTTTTCGTTCATTTTAATTTCGTTACATTCAGTTTTCCAGTTCTTCAGATGTTTATTGCTTTTCTTTAGCAGTTTTTGTTTTTTTCCTGATGTTACCTTTTTTATTCCACTCCACTTTAACTGGATCATTTACTGGTGTTTAACTGTGTTAATTGGGGGCTTTCATAATTCTTAAAACGTGGGAAATATATAACACTTTGCGTCTTCGGATAGCCCACCTTTGCACCGTGAAAATTTATTTCACCCTGGTCCCAAGCCAATAACAACTCTAAAAAAAATATATGCTTTTCAAAAAATTAAACTTAACCTCTGTTTTTGCATTTGCTTTTACACTGGCAATTATTATCGCCGGGTGTTCCAAAGATGATACCATTGAAATCATTGGAGTATGTCCGCTTGTATTATCAACGATACCCGATGATGGTGATATAAATGTACCTCTTGATCAGGTAATATCTGTAACCTTTAATGAGGAATTAGACCCTGAAACGGTGAATTCAACCTCTTTTACAGTCAACGGAACATCTGCCGTAGCCGGAACCGTTACCTATTCCGAAGCAACAGCTTACTTTACACCTTCTGCTAATCTTCTGCCTAACACTACCTACACAGGAACTGTTACCACCAAGATTGCAGATCCTTATGGCAATGCTTTACAGGAAAATTTTGAGTGGAGCTTTACAACTATACCGGAAATAACTTTAACAGCTTCCCCGGAAGCTGGCGGGACTATTACAGGAGCCGGAACTTTCGATAAGGGATCTATAGTTACGGTTGCTGCAATACCTAATGACGGTTTTGTGTTTACTAACTGGACTGTTGATGATAAAGCGGTTTCAACAAGCTCAAGCTACCCGTTTGAAATGGATGGTAACATCGCATTGGTAGCAAACTTTTCAGAAGTTGTTTTAGGAAATTTTAAAATTAACCTTTCTTCGAGCCCTGTCGCAGGTGGAACTACAAATGGTTCCGGCCAATTTGATGAAAATTCGACGATAACAGTTTCTGCTTTACCAAATTCAGGATATTTCTTTGTGAATTGGACAGAAGGGGAAACTATTGTTTCTACAAGTTCAAGTTATCAATTCACTCTGACAGAAAACAGAACATTGGTTGCCAATTACAGCAATATACCGGCAAATCAATTTGCGGTAACTCTATCTGCAAGTCCAGCAGCGGGTGGTTCCACCATCGGATCCGGTTCATTTGATTCGGAAACAGATGTTACTGTTAAAGCAACTCCTAACACAGGATATACTTTTGTAAACTGGACAATAGATGGAACTGAAGTTTCGGCTAATCCAGAATATACATTTGAAGTAGCTGAAAACACAACCCTGGTTGCTAATTTTAAAGCTAAGACTTACACATTAAAAGTAACTTCTCAAAACGGAACTGTTGCAAGGAATCCGAATCAGGAAGCTTACAACAGCGGAACCAAGGTAATTTTAACCGCTACTCCAGCCAAAGGATACAAGTTTTCTTCATGGAGTGGGAATGCCAGTGGATCTGCAAACCCTTTAACGGTAACTATAGACAGTAATAAAGATATCACTGCGAATTTTACACCTGTTGCAAGTTCATTCACTTTAAAGGTAACTGCTCAAAACGGAACTGTTGTAAAAAACCCAAATCAGGAGACTTATGACGATGGAGACGAAGTGGTTCTTACAGCTACTCCAGCCAATGGATATGAGTTTTCATCGTGGAGTGGTGACGCCAGCGGATCTGTAAACCCTCTAAAGGTAACTATGAACAGTAATAAAGATATCACTGCGAATTTTACACCTGTTGAAAAATCATTCATTTTGAATGTAACTGCTCAAAACGGAACTGTTGATAAAAATCCAAATCAGGAATCATACAAGGATGGAGATCAGGTAATCCTTACGGCTACTCCTGCCAACGGATATGAATTTTCCTCTTGGAATGGTGATGCCAGTGGATCTGCCAACCCATTAACAGTAACGATGAACAGCGATAAAAATATCACTGCGAACTTTACTAAGCTTAATAATGCAACAGGTCCTCAGGGAATAAATCTTAGGTCTGCTGCAGACTTTGTGGTGCTTTCCGGAGCAGGAATTACCAATACCGGTGTTACTACCAGGTTAAATGGGGATGTTGGTTCTTTTCCAACTCCTACAATCACCGGATTAGACGGTACCAATGTGAATGGAACTCTTTACATCACAGCCAATCCTATAGTGGACCAGGCAAAACAAGATTTAACTGCAGCCTATAATGATGGACAATCCAGATCTTTAGATGTTATCTCTTTACCGGGACAACTGGGAGGGTTAACTCTTGCTCCGGGATTGTATAAAAATTCTACATCTACCGGAATTTCAGGAACAGGCCCACAGGGAATCTTAACATTACATGGGGATGCAAATGCAGTGTGGATCTTTCAAATAGGGTCTACATTAATCACTGATCCGGGTACAAGTATTGTTCTTACCGGGGGTGCAAAAGCTGAAAATGTTTTCTGGGTAGTAGGATCTTCTGCAACACTGGGAACTACTTCTGTTTTCTACGGAAATATCCTGGCAGACATCTCTATAACTTTAAATACCGGTGCAACGGCTACCGGAAGAGCATTGACCAGAACAGGATCTGTAAGCCTGGATTCCAATACGGTTACAAAGCCGTAATTCCTTTTTAGGATTCAGGAAAAATAAAAATTAATCATAAACAGGGCTGTGCCCGCACAGCCCTTTATAACCCCAAAATGAAAAAAATACTTTTATTAATTATAGTCGCATTAGGTTTCCAGATGAATGCCCAGGCACAGGAAGCCAAATATGAAAAACCAAACTGGCTGTTTGGTGTAGCCGCCGGCGCAAATTTTAATTTCTACCGCGGAACCACTCAACGTCTGAATAGTAATTTAACAGTACCCACTGCATTTAAAGATGGTGAAGGAATAGGGGTTTTTGCTGCTCCGCTTGTAGAATATCATTTTACAAATTCGGTTTGGGGAATCATGTTACAAACAGGATATGACAACCGTAAGGGAGAATGGGAGCAGGTAATGTCCCCGTGTAACTGTCCTATGGATCTATCTTCAGACTTAAGTTATGTAACCATTGAACCCAGTTTACGAATTGCACCTTTTAAAAATGCATTTTATCTCTACGCTGGTCCACGACTGGCCTTCAATTTAGATAAATCTTTCGTTTACAAAAAAGGAACGAATCCCGAATATCCGGCCCAGGTAGCTGGTCCCGATGTGAATGCCGATTTCGGTGATGTGGAGAACACCATTATTTCTATGCAGGTTGGGGCTGGATTTGATATCCCTCTTTCTTCAGATAGTAGGAAAACACAATTTGTTCTTTCTCCATTTGTAGCTTTCCAACCTTATTTCGGTCAAAATCCACGTTCAGTAGAATCCTGGAATATTACTACCATAAGAGCTGGTGCAGCCATCAAGTTTGGGGTGGGTCGAAAATCTGTAATTGAAGAAGCTGAAGTGGTAAGACCGGCAGTTGGGTTTTCCGTAAATTCTCCACAAAACGAACCTGGAGAACTTGTTGTTTCTGAAACATTTCCGTTAAGTAATTACATATATTTTGAACAAGGATCCACAGAGATTCCAAACAGGTATGTGTTACTCAATAAAGATGAGGTTAAGAGTTTTAAAGAAGAGCAGGTTGCAGTAAAAACACCAAAAGATCTGTCTGGACGTTCAAAGCGTGAGATGAAGGTGTATTACAATTCCCTGAATATCCTTGGTGACCGTATGGGGAAAAATCCAAACTCAAGTATAACTCTAGTTGGATCATCTGAAAAAGGTCCGGAAGACGGAAAAGTAATGGCACAGTCTGTTAAAACCTATTTAGTTGATGTGTTTGCGATCAATGCAACAAGAATTGCTGTTGAAGGTAGGAATAAACCTAAAATTCCTTCAGAACAACCTGGTGGAAAGCTGGAGTTGGATCTTCTACGTGAAGAAGACAGAAGAGTATCTGTAGAAAGTAATTCCCCTGCCTTGCTTATGGAGTTCCAGAGCGGTCCAAATGCATCGTTGAAACCGGTACAACTTAAAGGTGTTCAGGAAGCACCTGCTTCAAGTTATGTGACTTTTAAAGCAGATGGCGCAGAAGAAGCCTTTACTACCTGGAACCTGGAACTTACCGATGACAAAGGAATGGTCAAGAATTACGGTCCTTATACTGAAGAAGAAGTAAGTATTCCCGGAAAAACCATTTTAGGAAACAACGCCAAAGGAGATTTCAAGGTTAAAATGACAGGTACTTACGAAGACGGTGAAAAATTCACTAAAGAATCCAACATCAATGTGGTATTATGGACTCCTTCTGAATTGGAAGAAGGAATGAGATTTAGTATCCTTTATGAATTTGATGATGCCAAAGCAATGGCTATGTATGAGAAATATCTTACCGAAATTGTAGCACCAAAAATTCCTGAAAACGGAAAAGTTATCATCCAGGGGCATACAGATGTTATTGGAGAAACAGAGAACAATCAAAAACTGTCTTTAGCCCGTGCCAATGATGTTAAGATAATCCTTGAAAAGGCCCTTTCAAATTCAAACAGGATTGATGTTGAATTTGAAGTACAGGGTTTTGGTGAAGATATAGCCAAATCTCCTTTTGGCAATCAACTTCCCGAAGAACGCTCTTATAATCGTACGGTTGTAATTGATCTTCTTATCGGAAATAGTGCTCTGTAAGAATTACAGATAAATTAATAAAAAAAGGATCTGGTGTAAAAACCAGGTCCTTTTTATGTTTAATTTGTTTCCGAAAGTGGAAATTTTAGATATTATGACGAAGTTGGTAATGCAATTAATCTTCCCCTCCCAAGTCCTCTTGATTACATTGGTGATAGTCATTACTGGGTTTGCGATGGTGCGCGTCGAATTACAACGGGTCAAATGCTATATTTTACAGAGTGGCAACCTCATGGTAATGGAGTTTTTACCACGGGTTTGAACACAATGAATTCTCCAGGAATATTAGGCGAATAGGTTATCTTTATTTCTACATGAATTGGGGCTGGTTTGCCTTCAAATAATGTAAATTCAGTCAATGGTAATTATAGATACGCAAGAAAAGACTTTATATTTCTAAACAATAAACACTATGAAAACTTTAAAAATACTAAGCCTGGTAGCTTTAATCATGTTATCATCATCTTGTGAACCACCTTTTATTCATACTGAACCAGAGTTCGTAGGCTACAATTTATATTTGAGCTTTCAGGATATTTCAGGAAATGATTTAGTAAAAGGAATTGAATTCCATGACTCTTTAGGCTCTGTGGAAGACTCTTTATATACCTTAGATATTATTGTTTCTGAACCATGTTGGAATTGGAATAATGATATTTACAATGTTCCTGCGAGACCCGGCTTTGAACCAGCTGTTCACCGTCCAATATTAGGATTGTCAAGACATAATGGTTATTCTTATTTGACAAATCAGTTTGGCTTACCTGTAAACGATTGTCCCAAGCAGAAAATACTTACTTACAAAATAAAATGCCCTTATTTATTTGGCGATGATGCGGTACATGAATTGGTCACCTACTGGGATATTCCAGACAAAAGCAATCCTTCCGCTAAATGTTATCGGATAGAGTTTGAAGGTAATGAGATAACACCCACCCCTATGGATAATTACGAATATAATTATACAGCTGCTATAATTTTAGAATAAAACGGACTGCGGTTTTTGGCGATGGTGAAATTTCCTAAATGCAATTGTTGAAATTGCGAAATATGAACTTACAGGATTTTTAAAGAACCAAATATAATGGCCGGATATTAAAAAGTAGGTAGGAAGTATTACAAGGAGGTGGCTGTTTTGGAGTAATGATGGCTCTTCGTCACTTTTGGAAATTGCTATTTGACCTCCAAGGTACTTGCACAGTTTTAAATTCCTTATACAAATTATTATCAGCAGGGCACTTATGCCTGCAATTCTGTAATGGGATATTCTTCATTTATTATAAATTCTAGAATAGTAAATAATACTAGTCAGCCTATCTATTCATTCATCGGGTAATGATCTGCTTTATATTCTTCCTTCAAAAACTGCTCAACATGATTATAACAGGACCAGTAGCGTTAGATGCTTTTATCAGAAAGACGGTCCATTTGTTCATTATGCTCTTTAAATGCCTCCAGGCTCATTTTAGGCTTCGGTTTGTTCTCCCCTTTCAATTCTCTGATCATTGTAGAAGCAGTAATAGGTAGATCGTTATCTGATAGTGCCTGGTGAATTTTATTCAGCTTATGGCGAATATTATTGATATGGGTATTGATCTCCTTCTCGTTTGGATTGTTACCCATTACCTTTTCCATTCTAGCATTCCAGAATTCTGGTTGTCTCCTACGTGAAATACTGTATTCCATTCTTTTTCTGTCAACGGTAAATCTCAAGTAAATAGGTGCAAGTCCGCATTTATTTTTCTTTTTCGGGAGGAGGTGAAAGTGGGTGTGAAAATCGGTTCTCATAAGCTTTAAAAATTTTAGGTCTCGATTGGTCACCTGAAGTAGCTAAAAAGGGTATACGATTTAAAACTTTAATTTTGTATAAAAAATTAAAAAACAGTGTATTGAAGGCTTAGCGAGACTCCTTTTTGGTTACCCAAGAGGGTCACCGTATTGGTCTCGTTTCAGATGCAATTATTTGATTTTAAATGATATCATTAAAAATGAAAAACCCCGTAAATCCTAGGATTTGCGGGGTTTTTGATTGGGTTTGGTACCCAAAAAGTGGAGTCGGAGGGAACGACCATTTTTTCCAGTTTCAAGTGTTTTCAAGCCTTTCAGGAGGCCGAAAAAAAATGGTCACCGGATTGGTTTCGCTTTAACAGGTTTTAACTATTGAGGTTCTTTAAAGTGTATTCTGGTATGAAGTGGTTTCAGATGACTGGAATCTTAACTATTCCCTCCTGGAATTTTATTCCTTATGGAAGGACCAGGTTTTTCCTGTGGTTTTCGCATTATGTTCATCTTTCACAACTACTTTCCAATAGTAGATATTGTTTGCCTCAATCTCTACTTCATAAAAGGAGGTATTAATATTTTCGGCTATCAACTCTGGATCGGTGGTTTTTCCGAAATATAGATCGTAGGTAAGTTCATCCCCATCCAGGTCTTCTGCTTCCCATTCAAGTTTCACAGAAATCCCCGTAACAGTAGCTGCTTCTTCTGGAGTAATAAGGGTGGGAACTCCAGGTAAGTAATTTGAAGATGCCTCCCCTTCAGTATAAAGTCTTCTTATGCCAGAAAAAGGACTCTTGTTCCCATTAATATCTTTTGCTGTTACCCTCCAATAGTAACTTTCTCCTTTTTCCAGCGAAACCGTAGTGGAAATGTCCCCCGTTTCTTCTGAAAAGAATAGTTGCTTGAAATCCTCAGTTGTAGAAATTTCCAGGATGTAAACAACTTCATCTTCTTCGGGATCATTTACTTCTTTCCATTCAAAAGTCTGTACCTCGGTTGTGCAAAAGAGATCATTCTCCGGAGCCTGAAGCTGAGGTTGGAAGGGCGCTTTGTTACCATTTTCAGATGAAGGTTGATCTTCTGTACTACAGGACAGAAACAGGACAGCAAAAAGACAGATTAAGTTTATTTTTTTCATTTTTTGGAAAATTTGATCGTTTTTGGAGAATATAATCTAACTACTGCAAAGTAGATCCCGCTAACCAGATCCTCTAGTGGAAGGGAAACAACATTATCGGAAATACTGTATTCTTTGGAAGACATTAAACTTCCGGAATTATTATAGATGTCTACCTGGGTTTTATTTTCCTCAGAATATGGAATTAGAATATGCAAGAATGAGGATGCGGGATTTGGGTAAGCGGTAAGACTTTCGTCCAGATCAACATCTAAGGTTATTTTTCCTTCACAAGCAGCTTGTGAGGCAATTTCCAATTTATCCCCCTGCCGAACATTTACAGAGAAATCCGGAGAATCATATTCCCCGACGATAGATCCATTAATGCTTACAAAAAAAGGAGCTGTGCCCTCTTCCATATGAATATGGGTGGAATGGCCAACGGCATTTCGTTTAACCTGTGCATTACCGATGAGAGAAATTCCTGCTGAAATTGTGAATTCGAAGCACTGATTGAATTCCGGAGCAGCGGCGGCTGTTATACAGGCCGAATATTGTCCGGGACTGAGATTTTCCAGCTTTAATTGAGAAGTGAAATTATATCCTTCGCCATTGATTGTTGCTGTGAAATTATGTTCTTCTTCAGCTGTAATAATGAGAGCACCGTTGTTTTTTCCGGTACAGGTTTCGTCAGTCACCTGCATACTCAAAATATCCTCACTTAGTTGAACTCCTTCTTCTGTAACGAACTTAAATTCTTCAGAAATTATTTCTTTTTGACCTTCTACAGCTTTTATCCGGTAAGAATAAGAACTGCCGGGAGCGAGGTTTAGCAATGTAGCTTTAACCGAAGTTGTGGTATTTCCACTTATTTCTGATGGATGTGAACTGACGGACATATTAAACTTGTCGTTTTCTCCATATTCAAACCGGATATTGGTAAGGTATTTTCCACCAGGATTGATTAGCCCTTTAGCAATTACAGTACGGTCTTCTTTCATTTGTGCTCCATCAGGCACCACAATAGATTCTTTTGAGGTATTAAAAACTCCAATGGAACTGTACACAATTTTTTCGCCCATGGTACCACGTAACCTGAAATAATAGGTTTGTTCAGGATTGAGATTGGAGAGCGTTGAAGAAACATATTGCGAATACCATATTGAAACCACATCAGGTGTTGCGGCTATTTCATTTTCAAATTCGCGTGTTCCATATTCAAAAGCAAGATTTTCAAGGTCTTCAAGATAGGCAGTAACGTTAGCCGATAAGGAAACATTGCTATCTGTAATATGTGCAGCATGAAGGTTTATCCTATATTCTGCCTGTGTTCTAAATTCCCTTACATGACTATAAATCACTTTTCCTTCATGTATTGCCTTGATCCTTACCTGGTATTTTGTGTCCGACTCTAGTTCGTTAACTTTCGCCTGTACATTTGTTGGATTATCAGGGCTTACGGATACTGGTGACGCAGAAATACTTTCTGCAAATGGATTGTCTTCGGTACCATATTGGAATTCTATTTTAGAAATTTCTGCTTTATTCGCTACAATATCCGCACTAAATGTCACAGAATTCATAACCTCAACATAAGGAGAATACATATTCAATTCATAGTCTGCCTTTGTAGTGAACTCCATGATCTGGCTATATACATTGCTGTTCCCAACGGTTCCTCTAATCCTGTATTGATATTTAGTAGCTGGAAGCAAATCATTGGCTTCCACAGCTAGAGTGGCAGATTCATTTTCTGCAACAAGAACAGAAGTTGAAATTATTTTATCAAAATTATTATTGGTGCCGTATTCAAATTGGATATTTTTTATATTTCCTACGTTGGCACTGGCATTGCCTGTTAACCATGCGCTGTTGTTTGAAATTTCTTCTGCAGGTCCGGCTAATAAGCTAAAGGGATCAAAAGATACTTTACTTCTTAAGATTTTCCCATGAGTTCCAGAAAGGTATATTTGTTTGTCATCTGATATGTCTATAGAATTCATCTTGTAAAATGTAGCATTTTTTTGCCAGCTGGATCCTCCATTAATGGTTTTCCATAAACCTCCATCATCGTCCACTGTGTAACCTACATTAGCCGAATAAAACTTTATCTGCATGTAATCCTGGTAAGGCACATCTAATTTTCTCCAGGATAACCCACCGTCTGTGGTTTTGTAAATTACCCCGTATTCCCCTGCCAGGTAACCTATTTCCTTATCTACAAAATACATACTCGTAAGCGATTCTTCAGTTTCGAATATCTCCTCCCAGTTTTCCCCTGCATCTGTGGTTTTATAGATCCTTTTATCAGAATAACCTACTTCTCTGGCATAGCCTGTTTCCTCATCTACAAATTGTATTTCGCCAAAACTATTGCCCTCCACGATAATCCAGCTGTCTCCTCCATTCGTGGTTTTGAAAACTCCTTTTTGATTGTACCCGCCGCTTACAAAGCCCGTTTTTTCATCAATAAAATCCATGGAGTACAGGTTATCCCTCATAATATCTTCTCCACTGTTGGTTTGTACCCAGGATTGACCCCCGTTCGTAGTTTTATAAACAGCATAATAATAGTTAGAATTTCCTACTATAGCATAACCTATGTTTTCATTAAGAAATTCGAATTTACTTAATCCGATTCCTTCTACGGGACTTCCGATATCCTGCCAGGTTTTGCCGCCGTCCCTTGTTTTAAAGAGTTTGGACCGGATTGAAGTATAGGCAATCTCACTTGTTATGAGCTGAAATTCAGTTACATCGTTATAAAAGGGTGAATGTTGATCCCACGTACTACCACCATCCAGGGTTTTATAGATCATTCCTCGTTGCCCTACTACGTAACCCTCTGTGCTATTATGGAAATAAATGCCAAAAATACTGGTTTGATCATAGCGGCCATTCTGAAAGCTGATCCATTTCCACGTGTCGCCTCCGTCTTCTGTTTTAAAAATAGCTCCGTGGTCTCCGGCAGCAAAACCTTCTTTTTCATTCAGAAAGAAAAGTGAATAAAAGGCATCTGTAGTATTCCTAATTTCCTTCCAGGTTTCCCCACCATCTGTAGTCTTTAATATTGCATTATGTTGTTTGGTGGCAAAGCCAACTTTTTCATTTACAAAATGAACGGTAAAGAAATCATTGGGGAAGATGCTAGTTTTCTCCGTAATCTTCCAATTTTGCCCTCCATCAACTGTTTTAAGAATAAAACCACCCTTACATACCGCGTGTCCTGTTAGAGCTCCTGTAAAGAAGGTTTTAGTAATGGCATAATTACCTCCTATGTTATGAGATTTCCATGTAACTCCACCATCATCAGATCTAATAACAGTTTTGGTACCAGAAAGAATGATGGTCTTATTTTCAATAATCTGTACGGAATTAAAATTATCTGAAGAACCTGTAGAAACTCTTGTCCAGGTCTCCCCACCATTTTTTGAAGCAACCACATATCCTCCAGTTCCTACTATATAACCAGTATTTTCCAGGAAATCAATGTCTGCTGCTCCTTGTAGCTCCATTTTTTTGGTCCAGGTCACGCCGGCATCCTCAGTAATTAAAAGCTCTTTTGCCGTTATTATAAAACCTTTACTGGTGGAAACAAAATGAACATCCTTACCTGTTTCGGGGGAAGGGGTGGGATTTAGAAGTTCCCAATTATTTTGTGCATATGAGGTAAAGGTGATGAGAAAGATAAAAATCGTGGGTAGAATTCTTGCCATAAGTTTATTTAAAAGGTGTGATCGGTTACGAAGAGATTTTTAATAATAATTTTTACTCCTTCCCACCAGGTGCTGTTTTTTGTCGTTTTGATGAATGGATCTTGCTTACCGCCTTTGATAAGTTAGGAAAGAAAGATAGGTTTGGTCAATTCGCTGTCAATTCAGTTTTAATTATTTAAACATTGTTTTAATGCTTCTGCCAATCCGCATGGATTCAGGATCAAAAAAGGTAATTTTCTTCTCCTGGGGCTCACGGCCATAATAGGATGGATACAGGCGATGGTAATTATAATCGGCTTTAAAGTTCATTTCTGTTCCGTCTTCATTGACCCAAATATTAACTTTGGAACTATTAGAATAATTAAACAGCAGATAATCACTACCGTTAGATGGTATAATAATCCCATCAGTCAGATGCTCTCCGTAGATTTTAAGTACATCTTCCCTCTCAAATATTTCCTGGCTTAGGGATTGTGGATTTGGAGCATTTTCAAACTTTACATCAAAACCCTCAAATTCCACCTTATAACCTTGTTTCTCGAGTACTACTTTGTACATGTTTGTAGGGGTACCATCGGGAATTACAAAGGTAACAGCGTAATAATCTATCCCTGAAGATGTATCGGTATAGGAAAAATGATACTCCAAATTTTTAAGTTGATATTTCTTTGATCCGTCGAAAAGATATACATTGGGGTTCACTCCCTCATTCATTAAAAACCTTCCCATAATACCTGCTTCTGCACCAACATAAAATTTTTGGTTATCAGGGAAATACCTGCCAATAACCCTTTCTATTTTTGGCTCATTTACCTGTACTAAATAAGTACGGCTATCCCCATTTTCTGCGGTCACTGTATAGTTTACCGGTGCTGTAAAATCTAATGCCTTACCTAAAGGAGGGTCAATAGAAGCATGATCGGGAAGGGAAATTGTCGGCGTAAGAGCATTGATCTCTGTAAAAGGCACATCGGCATGAACTATTCCTGTTTTTCTGTCAATACTGGCTTGTATGGTTTTACCGTCAACTTCAAAGGTTAGGCTGTTGATCTCATTATCTGAAGAAATAGAACGGTTACTAACAATGACGCGGTAAACGTTAGGCGTACCATCTTCAGCATAAACTGTATAGGAAACCATCTCTCTGAAATCCTGAGCAAGATTCGGAGATGGTGCTATTTTAGCATTTTCAGAAAATGCTACATTGGGTTTTAAAGATGAAATATCTTTCCCTTCTGTCGAAAAGCTAATGGTTCTTTCTTGTTGGTCTATTTCCCCCTCAAGTTGTTCTCCATCTATGTTCAGGATAAATGATGATATAAGATTTTTACTGCTTAATTCCCTGAGTTCTTCTTCTTCTTTACTGCAGGAGAGGACCAGGACAGAAAGAAGAAACAAACATAATTTTTTCATTGCTGGAGTGTATAATTTAAAGGTGCATGCCATGATCTGAGGAATAGATTATTTTCTCTGTTTCCCCAATGACGAGGGTAGGAGAGGTGACGGAGAATTCCACATTTCCTTCTTTCCATTCAATTTCCCCGGTTGCCGCGTTGATGCAGTGCAATCTCGCCGTGTGGGAGCTTATATAAACCTTGCCATCATAAACAACGGGAGAGGACCATATTTCTCCTCCCAGAGAGGTTTCCCATAGGTGTAAGCCTGTGGTAGCATCAAAACAATAAACCTTATCTCCTGCTCCAAGGTAGACCTTTCCATTTTCTACAAAGGGAGAGGATTGTGAATACATGCCAAAACTATTCTTCCAGGTAATTTCTCCGGTTTCTGCCTTTACAGAAATGATTTCGTCTCCTGCTGTGAAAATTATATTTTGATTAAAAGCAACAGGAGTCGTTTGGGAATTTTTTCGGTTATACAGGCTATAATTCTTTGTCCCGGTATGCTTGTTCACAGAATAGAAGCGACCGTTGTTGTCCTGGAAAAAAATGTTCCCATTATAAATCAGAGGAGCATGCTCTATTTGAGGAGCAAGACTACCAACGGGACGATCTAATTCGAAGCCCCATGCTGTCTCTCCCGAAATTTTGTTGATTTTTATAAGATCATCGGTTCCACGTTGCGTTGCGTAGAGATGATCTTTGTCCATAGAGAACCTGGAAATACTTCCAGAAAGATGTACTTCCCACTGTTTTTCCTGGCGTTCGAGATCAACACAAATTAAACTTGCTTCCTGTGCTTTTGCATATAGGAATTTGTCATCTGCAAGAATATCACGATAGCCTGTATAATAATCGCTCTCTACCGGCTGTGCTTCCCAAACCTTCTCTCCTGTTATTATGTTGCGTGCGATGAGATTCTCAAAGCCTGAAAACACGAGACCGTTTTGAATGTTGTTTACACGTTCCTCGGTACGAGCCGTCCAAAGCCTTTGATGGGTGTGAAGGTCAATGGCCACCACGTGGGCACTTTGGAAATCTGTAACTAATGCAATTTTACTGGTTGGACTTCTAAAATCGAACTTGAGCTCAGATGTACCGCCGTTTTGATCTGTAGCGATGATAGTACCTTCATAGTCTTTGTTATACTCGACGGTGGTTGACAGATAATTTTTTGTTATTGGCCCTTCAATGAGTTCGGAATTCAGGTACACATTGTAATAAACATCATCCTCATCGGCATCCTTAGCCGTTGACCAGCTTATACTGGCTGCTGTACCGTTAAAGGATAAATCTTCCAGTTCAAACCCGGAGGGTACAGAGTTTCCTTCCTCTTCTTTAGAACAGGCAAACAAAACCAGGCAAAGAGCCAGGCAACAAAAATTTTTTAACATGGTGTGTTATTGAAAGCCTGTAGGGGAGGGGCTTAATAATTTCGACAAATATGTGAAAAAAATCTTAATATTCATGTTGGGAATCACTAATCCGACTTTAAATTGTTTTCAGAAGGTGTTTTAGAATGCAAAATCCAAAATCCAAAACAACGGGATTGGATATTCCAATGGTTCAACCTGTAAATAGGTAAGAATTCAAACAAGTTTCTTTGGGAAAAAAGCGCTAACCCTTGCTTGGTTGCAAAATTGAAGAAGCCGTACAAACAACTTCTGCAAAAAATAAGGGTACTTCTATCCTTATTGAACTATAGGTCTAACGGTTACTTTCACATTCCATACGTCTACTAAACGAATTTTATTCCCTGTTACTTAAGCCTTACTTTTTGTCGATAGATAAAGAAAAGGTTCTGTTATATCTATTCAAAAATTGCTCCGGATGATACATTATTGGTAGAGTTATAATGTTTTTTCTGGGGCAGTATAATTTTGTCGTTTTTGTGATCTTCAAAAGATCAAATTCTTCTTATAAAGAGATTGCCTCTACCACGGAAGAAAGGTCCGTTACCTTCTCAAATAGGTTTGGAGAATCTTCTAAATTAAAATTCCCTTCCCGGAAGTGGTAATAATCAACATAATTATTTCCGTTGTAAAGGGATCTAACGTCCTCATCTGTTATAACGCCGCGTCTTATTAATGAGTTGGGAGCACTCGAGCCCACACCGTCCAACACGGTAATCTCGAAATAATATTGATCCTGTCCGGCAGTATCGGGTAGTGCTATGCAAATGGGTTCCGATCCAATTTCTACTATTGATGATCGGAGATAGCTTTACAATGAAGTTTTAGAATTGAATAAAAAATGTGGTTTTACCACAGGAAAATTGTGGTTTATTTTTGACGTTCCATTATGGATTAATCTATTTTCGGTTCACTTTTGAAAACAATTATTCAGTTGGAAACATTGAAA
>JACLAD010005730.1_pt1 | contig 59047 bp, 55 predicted proteins | sample 8027901 | NCBI WGS metagenome assembly JACLAD01 (sample SAMN15725071, study PRJNA655200) | protist metagenome | isolation source: fluorescence activated cell sorting (FACS) single amplified genomes of... | place: Spain: Blaines Bay Microbial Observatory, Mediterranean Sea | collected 2016-07-05 | reverse complement strand
AACTTTATGCTTCCCCTATCCCATGATGAGGTAGTGTATGGAAAACAGGCGATCTTTAACAAGATGCCCGGCGATGACTGGAACAAATTTGCAAACCTTAGAAGTTTATACTCCTACATGTACGCACATCCAGGTACAAAGTTGTTATTTATGGGTGCAGAGTTTGCCCAAACCACCGAGTGGAACCATGATTCCAGCCTTGACTGGCATAAGACTAACGAAACACCACATCAACAGGTACAGGAAACATTGAAAAAGCTGAACAAGATCTATTCTTCTGAACCGGCTTTTTACGAAAAGGCATTTGATTCCGAAGGATTTGAATGGATTGATATCAATGATGCTGAAAGCAGTATTATAAGCTTTATTCGAAAAGGAAACAATCCTGATGATACGATCCTGGTGGTTTGCAACCTCACTCCTGTTCCTCGTGAAAATTACCGAATAGGTGTACCTGCGGAAGGAACCTGGACGGAGATCTTTAATAGTGATGACGAGCAATTTGGAGGAAGTAACGTGAAGAATTCCGAAGGAGTTGAAGCAGAAGCGCTTCAAACTCATCATAAAAATCATTCGGTGTCGCTAACTTTGCCACCTATGGGAGTTGTTTACCTAAAAAAGAAATAAACCATAGATATTGGTTCTATAATTAACTTTTATGGCCACAAGAGCACCTTGTTTTTTAAAAAAGGTATTTTGTGGCCTTACTTAATTTTATGGAAAAAGAAACAAGTACAATAGATAAAACGAAATTTTCAGTACTGGACCTGGTGCCTGTGGTACAGGGAAACAGTATTAAGAGATCCATTGAAAACAGCATTGAACTTGCTCAAAAAGCAGAAGAATTAGGATTTGAACGTTTCTGGATTTCTGAACACCACAATATGGAGAGTATTGTAAGCTCTGCCACGGTCGTTCTCCTGGGACATATCGCACAGGCTACCTCAAGAATAAGGATAGGCTCTGGCGGAATTATGCTGCCAAACCACGCCCCGCTGGTAGTTGCAGAACAATTTGGAACCCTGGAAAGTATTTACCCCGGCAGAATAGACCTGGGACTGGGGCGCGCCCCGGGAACAGATCAGAAAACTGCCATGGCCTTAAGAAGGAACAGGCAGGAATCGGTGGAAGATTTTCCGACCAACGTACAGGAGTTGCAAAGATTTTTTTCCGCGGAAAATAAGAATTCAGACGTAAGAGCAATTCCGGGAGAAGGATTGGACATCCCGTTGTATTTATTGGGTTCAAGTACATTTAGCTCACACCTGGCGGGCATATTAGGTTTACCCTATGCTTTTGCAAGTCACTTTGCTCCTACGCACCTGCATAATGCCTTGAAAATTTATCATGAAAAATTTGAGGAATCCAAACAGCGTAAAAAACCCTATTCTATAGCCTGTGTTAATGTAATCGCTGCAGAAACAGATGAAGAAGCCGAGCGACTGGCAACCAGCCAAAAGCAGTTTGCTTTAGGAATTATTAGGAATGAGCGAAAACCTATGCCACCACCGGTAGATAATATGGAGGAACTTTGGAACGAGGGCGAAAAAGCGGCAATTGAACAAATGATGCATTACAGCTTTATAGGTTCCGAGGAAACAATTAGAAAAAAAATTACGGCATTTGTAGAGGAGACACATATTAATGAGGTTATGGTAGTCTCCCACATCTATGATCATGAAGAACGTCTTAAATCTTACGAGATCCTGAGCAGGCTCCACAAATCATCAGCAAAAAACCCATTTTTCGATGATAGTAAAATCAAATAGCAAAAGAAAAGACTGCCCATTGGCAGTCTTTCCCTTTCATTAAGACAGTCAGGATTTAAGCAATTAAAATTTTCTCAGTAAAGGTTCTGGTACCTTTTTGAAACTTAATGGTGTACTCTCCTTTCGGCACTTCAGAAAAATCAAGTGTTTTCTTAAAGATATCACGACTATCCTTAAAGGAACAAACAAGGTTTCCACGGGAATCGTATACTTCCATCCTCGTGTTTTCCATTTCAGGATTGTTGAGAAAGACCATTACCATTTCCTTGTCAACTTTTAAGCGTGGCTTGAAAACAGTCTTGGAAGAATCACCTTTAAAAACCAGTCCATCTTCATTTTTAATAATAATTGAGCTGTGAATCACAAAATCCTTCTCAATATCCAGGTAATAAATCCCTTTTGGAAGCACTTCTAAATTTAGTGTAGTTCTATAAGGTTTATTATTGGTAAGGCTGTCCTGAAAAAGGATTTCGCCTTTTTGATCTCTAAATGATAAAAATGCACTACTTTGCATATTCTCAAACTCCACTACCAGGTTTTGTTCTTCCTGGATCTTCACTTCTACATCTTTTCCGGCTCGTGCGTGGAAAGTAAACAGAAACAAAAATACGGCTACTGCAAATCTACTTAGCTTTTTCATAATTTTCAGTTTTTTAATTAATACTCTGAATTTTATGTAACAAATATAAGTTACAAAAACGCCTGTTTACTAATAGTAAATTTGTCGGTTTATATTCCAATTTAACCACACTAACCTATATACTACAACGTTTTAGTGCAAATAAGACATATTTAGGGTAAATTTGCATAAATAATCCGTAAAAATTAAATTTACATTATATTCACTAAAAATTGAATATCATGAAATTATCTTCAAAACCAGAACTTGAAAAAATAGAGCCGGCATTTGGCAGCTCTTTTTCATATAGAACCTATAACAAGGACCACCAGAACAAGAACCATACTTTTTGGCATTACCACCCCGAACTTGAACTTGTATATGTAAACGGGGGGTCCGGTAAGCGTCAAATTGGTAGCCACGTCTCCTATTATCAAAGGGGAGACCTTATCCTTATTGGATCTAACCTGCCGCATTGCGGATTTACCGACAGCCTTACTGAATATGAGAATGAAACTGTTATTCAAATGAAGCCCGACTTTTTAGGACAGGATTTCTTTAATATTCCCGAAATGAAGAACATAAGATCCCTTTTTGAAAGAGCAAAAATGGGAATTGTCTATCATGGCATATCCAAGAGAAGCATTGGAAAAAAAATAGAAGCCATGAGAGATAGAGATCATTATGAAAGGCTTCTCAGGCTTCTGGAGATTCTAAATTTACTTCAGCGAAGCGAAGATTACACCGTTCTCAACGCCCAGGGTTTCATTCTGGAAACCGAGCTGCATGACAATAACCGCGTAAACGTCATCTTTAATTTTGTTAAGGAAGAATTTCGCAGGCCCATAAGCCTGGAGGAAATCGCAGACCTGGTGAGTATGACTGTACCTGCCTTTTGCAGGTATTTCAAAAAAATTACAGGAAAAACTTTTACTGAATTTGTGAATGAATACCGCCTGACGCACGCAGCCAAATTATTGCATGAAAAACAGGTTAGCATTACTGAAGTCTGTTATGACAGTGGTTTCAACAACTTTAGCCACTTCAATAAAAGGTTCAAAAAATTCACCGGAAAAGCACCTTCGGTTTACCGCAACGAGCTTAAAGTAGTTTTATCTTAAAAAAAATGTACTCCAGGCGCTTTTCGAAAGAGTACGAATTAGTGCCTGGAGGATAACTTCTTTAATTGCGGAATCCATCTTGTTTTCCCTGACAAATTTTTGGTTTACCTCCAGCTCTATTCCGGAATAATTCTGTGGGTACTTTTTTCGGAGATAAGTGGTAAAGCCATCTGCTTTTCCAAGGTATGGATAGTTAAACCTGACTTTTAAACCGGGCGCTTCCTTTAGTATTTCCGATTTTAAATCGGCAGAAAATTCCTTTTCAGTTTTACGGGCGGGATCGTACAATAAACCAATATCTGCATTGCGCTGCACCCCGTTTAAAATATTTGTGAAGCTGTGTACCGAAAAATGGATCATTTTTTCCCCTTTTTGAAGCGTGTTAATGATGTTGTCCTCAACTTTGCTGCGATATGGCTGGAATATTTTCTTAATTAATTCCTGTTTATCTTCTGAAGGCAGTTTCCCACTGAATTCTGAAAAAAGTGCCGGATGATGCAAACTTCGGTTAACTTCAATTAGTAACCGGCTCACCTCTTGAAAATGGCAAAAATCTGCTACATTTTGTAATGCTGAAAAAAGATCAAATGCACCTGGATCAAATCCGCGGTGGGTTTCCAGAATCTTTTCCTGTCCATCAAAGAGATATTTAAACTCCTGCGGAATCTCATTTCCCGCATGTTCACAGGTAAGGATTAATTTCACGCTTGAAAGAACTCATTTCCCGCCAGGCATTCTCCAATTCGCCTGTAAGTTTTCACAATCTCTTCCGAAGAAAAGTTGTTACCTAAAGATCTCATAATCCGTGTAGAAAGACTTCCATTTTCAAGAAGGAATTCAATGCTGCTTTGATGCTTTTCAGAAATGTTCGTTTTAACCAGCGAATAAACTTTCCGCCACAATTCCTTCACCGTAGCAGGTGACTGCAGGTCAAAAACCATAAGAAACTTCTCGTTGTTGATAGTAGTTTCTTCAGCATCTTTTATTACCGCATCAAAGATCTCAAAAAGGTCATTTTCATGCCAGCTTTTTTGATCTTCAAGAGAAACCAGTTCTTCGCTTACCAACAGCTTCAGGGCTTCAATAATAAGCACGGCTATGGCAAGATCGGCTTTGGGACATTCCTGCAGGTCGATCACCCTAATCTCCACAGCCCCTCTGTCAAAACGGGCAATGGCACCTCTTGAATTTAAAAAATGATGATCGAGAATATTTTCAGAATCGTGAGGTTTTATAGCCTTGTTGATAGGTTCAAAAATGGCTTTAAAATAGTCTTTTCTGGAAAAAACCTGCTCAGGAATCACTTTTCCGGTCATTTCAGGGATTTCCTTCTGGTTTGTTTTATAAACCTGCATTCGGACATCTTTAAACCCCGTAAATTTACCTTCAAAAATGGGGGAACTGGCGCTTAATCCGGGAATAATCGGCAAAAGCAGCCGAACCGCCGCATGAAGCCTTTCAAATTCGGCATCTGTAGCAAAAGGAAGATTGATGTGCATGCTCTGCACATTGCTCCAGCCATGCCCGCGGCAGTCAAAAATGCGGTTATAAAGCGTATATATTTTACTGTAATTATGCTGCCAAAGCTTCATTTCCTTTTCAGGATCCATGAGTGGATGTGCAGCTGTAGGCAAGAGCCGGGCGTCAAATTCCTCCAGTAAATTATTGATTTCCTGTACGTTTTCAGCAAAAAGATCATCCAGCGATTCAAGATCGGCGGTTGGACCGTTTGTTTTAAGTTCCACCACATGTGCAACCAGTTCATTGCTCCACTCGATCTTGCCGTTATCCACATCAGAGGTCAATGAACCATGTTTCCTGGTAAACAATTTATCTACAATTGGTGTAACACGAAGATCTTTTTTTTGAACCAGCATGTATTCCAGCTCGATTCCAATTACTTCAAAAAGGTGATATTTCATTCTGTTTTTTTGTCTAGGCGGTTCTTTAAGGCTGATAATATTTCCATATAAATCTGGTCGCCGTAAAAAGCATCTTCCACGCCAAAATCTATGTTTGGATTATCGTTAATTTCAATGACCAACGGCTTTCCATTCACTTCTTTCACATCAATCCCGTAAAGACCTTTGCCCATCAATTTCGCCGATTTTAAAGCTACTTCAAGAATTTTCTTCGGAACCTTTTCAATAGGAAGGCAATCTGCATTCCCGTCCTGGTCGTCTTTCTTTTTTGCATCCCAGTTATAGATTTGCCAATGCCCTTTGGCCATATAATACCTGCAGGCAAAAAGCGGTTTATCGTCGAGAATTCCTATGCGCCAGTCATATTCTGAAGGAGAAAACTCCTGGGCAATGACCAGCTCCGACTTTTTAAGCATCTGGTTCACAAGACTTTTATATTCCTCTTCGGAAGCAGCTTTTTTGACCCCAAAAGAAAAAGTAGAATCGGGAGATTTCAAAACCACCGGTAAACCCGTTTTTTCCAGGACGCTGTTCTTATTTTCCTTGTGAACAATGATGGTCTTAGGAGTGGGAATATTAGCATTTTGCAGTGCTTCGGCCATAAAAACCTTATTACAGCATTTAAGAATGGCATCGGGATAATCCACAATAGCAATGTCTTCCTGCTGGGCTTTTCTTGCAAAAGCATAAGCTTCGTTGTTGACTTCGGTACTCTGCCGAATGAGTAACGCATCAAAAGCTGAAAGCCTGGAAAGGTCTTTGGGAGAAACAATTTCTACATAGAAATTCATCTTTTCTGCAATGTCCACAAACCTTTTAATGGCTTTAGCATTACTTGGCGGGGCAACATCTTCAGGCTGCACAAGAATTGCAAGATCATAGTCGTAGCTCGTGTTCTTCGGGATGTCATAGCGCTTCTTCGCGAAAAACTGTTCTGCGAAATAATGCATACTTTCTTTGTGTTCCTGCGGAATTTCAGCTTCAGAAATTGCTTTTATGGACTTGATGTTCCATTTAGTGCTGTAATTGAACCTTACCCGCAAGAACGGAATCTGGAAATGCCGGTGAAACATAGCACTCAATTCCCTGTACTTTTGTGCCACATTCTGTCCAAAATATATACTAAGAGTAAATTCCTGCGACTTAATGTTCTTCAAACTTTGCTGAATAACATCATCAAATTCGTCTGAAACGATTCTTACCAGTTTTGGTTCCCGCAAATCCACAATATTCTTTACTGTAGGAATCGCCAAATGGCCGCGCGCTTCGGCAAGGAGAGAAACATAGTAACCTTTTGACTGGTAGGAATAATCCTTACAGAGATTGAAAATCCGAGCCTTTTTCAGCCTGGCAAAATCTGGGTTTGTGAGATAGTCCCTGGCAGAAATGATCTCAATGTTCTCCAGGGAGATCTTCCAGTTTTCGGGATGGTTTACAACAATATATTTGTTCATTCAGGTTATAAAAATTTGATCAAATTTAGAGATAAAAATGCTTGGTTTGAAAAAATTATATGCAGGGCGAAAGAAATATTTTTTAGCCGAAGATGACTCTTTCTGGATTTATAAAACACATTACTCCCAAAAATCCTACAAAGGATTTTTAGAAACGAAGTCTACTGAAAAACAACAAGTTAAGCTTATTTTAAAATTTTTAGCAATTGAATCATATTCAGTAGATTAAAGCCAGGATGGAAAAATAAATTAAGTGCATGAACATGAAGTACGATAAAAATTTTCCTCCTGAAAAATGAATTTTTTAACCACAAAAAAAAGACGTTATGGCTACGAATTTAAGTTTTGAAAGATTTGCACAGGAAGCACATGAATATGTGAATGAACTCGCGAGAGACCTTGGGCATCCCGAAGAGAAGGAACGGGTGCTTACCATATGGCGATCTGTAATGCACACCGTGCGGGACAGGATCGACCTGGGGGAATCCTTTCAGCTCATGGACCCCTTACCCATGATCTTTAAAGGAATTTATGCAGAAAACTGGAAATACACTCCAAAACCTCCCAAAGATTTTGACAGGATCGAAGAAATGAAAGACGAAGTGAAAATGATGCAAAAGCAGTATGGCGAGCAGGATTTCCCGTGGAAGAAACCTACGGAAGAAATCATCTCCATCACTATAGACTCGCTCAAAAGATATCTTAGACCAGAACAATTGGAACATCTTAAAGGGCAAATGCCCAAAGAGATCCAAAAAATTGTAAGCTAGGGATTTATCTTTGCTGAAAACTGGAAAACCTTTCAAAAATGTCATTTTTGAAAGGTTTTTTTGTTCCTCAAAATGACGTGGGTTATTTCAGAAGAAACTCCCGGTGCAAATCCCAGGTTTTACCGTTGTGTTTGAACAGCACCAGGCTCTGCGCCAAAAAGGTGGCTTCAAAATGCCTTTTTTGGAACACTGGCCAGGCTTTCCTGTAAGTTTCTTTATCAAGATCTCTTGTTGCGACAGTAATGTGCGGGTGAAAAGCCTTTTCTTTGTTGTTTTTATCCGGTAGAAGAAAATTTTCCATCATGAGCTGCAAACGCTTCTGAAGCAACTTTAACGGCTTCTTGTTTTCCACTTCTATAAAAATGACCCGTGGGGGAAAACTTCCGAATCCGGTAAGATTAACCGAAAACATCTTTTGATCTTCAGCAAATGAAGCCAGAGAAGAAATTAAGCTTTCCTCCTCTTCTTCCGGAAACCTGAAGGGAATCTGCAGTGTGATATGGGCGGGGAGTTTTAATGCCTTTTCCACATCGTACTGCTCCCTTAATTCTTCTTTGATATTTTTGATGCGTTGCTGCAAATAAGGATTGGGTAAGACTGCTATAAAATAGAGTTTCATAATGCCCTTTTTAACTCACTGCTCTAAAAAAATCTTCGATACGTTGTTGATCGCCACTAATGTAAACAAGATCATCGAGCAACATTTTTTCATCGGGATCTATGGAAGTAATAAGTTGTTCTTTGCGATTAATGGCCAGGATATTCACCCCGTATTTTCTTCTCACATTAGCTTCGGAAATAGTCTTTCCTACGATTTTACCGCTATCTGCAATTAAACGCACGCAAGTGATCTTGAAATCGGGGATTTTGGAAGAGGTGATCGTTCTTGGAGTTTTGTTCCGGCTTTGGAAAATTTCATAGTTGTCTGACCGCACCGTTTCGACCAGGTTTTCAAGCTCATCAATGGGAACAAGATAATTGTGTAATACCCTGGAGAATATTTCAATTGAGGTCTCAAATTCTTCAGGAATAACTTCATCTGCTCCCAAAGCAATTAAGGCATCTATTTCCTTGACGTATCTCGTCCTTACCACAATAAAAACCGACTGGGAAATTTCCCTGATATTAGTGATGATTGCCTTGGTAGCGGCAGGATCGGAAATTGCGACTACCACAACGCGTGCTTTTTGCACTTCTACCGATTCCAAAATATGACCATGAACAGCGTCTCCATAAATAATGGGTTCTCCTTTCGCCTTTTCTGCCCTTACCGTGTCTGCATTTAATTCCAGGATCACGTATGGAATACTGGCATAGCGGGCAGCTCTGGCGAGATTCGTACCGTTTATTCCGAAGCCTATGATGAGCAAATGATTTTCCAGTCCTTCCAGTTCTTCATGATGATCTGGTTCAAAAGAGGCAGCTTTTCCATTCCAATTTTGTGAGCGGATGATAAAGCCAGAAATCTTTTCAGAAAACATGAGTACAAAGGGTGTAAGCAGCATAGTTACAATAGAAACCGAAAGAAAATACTGGTTCATTTGTGCAGTAAGAAGGCCATTTTCAATCCCAACCCTGGAAAGGATGAAGGCAAATTCTCCTATTTGAAAAAGAGCAAGACCGGTAAGCGCCACAGTGCGCGGCGGATATTTCAGGAAAATAGTCGCAACCGCTGCGATGCTGCCTTTCAAAATAAAAACCACCACCACCAGCAGAAGGATAACCGGTGCATGGGCCATGAAAAATGACAGATTCAGCAGCATTCCTATGGAAATAAAGAAAAAACTGGTGAACAGCTCCCTAAAAGGTAATATGGTGCTGGTGGCCTGATGGCTGTAATCTGATTCCGAGACAATAAGTCCGGCGAGGAAAGCTCCAAAAGCGAGCGAAAGGCCTGCTTCAGCAGTTAGAAAAGCTACTGCAAAACAAAGCGTGATCGTTGTAAGTAGAAAAAGCTCCTTACTTTTTGTTCTTGCAATAATGTACATGAACCGGGGCACGAGATAGCGGGCGCTCACATAGGTTATTGCAACCACAAGAGTAGATTTGATCAATAACTCGAGTACTTCGAAGCCAACATCTGTAGACCGGCCGGCAAGAATTGGGGTGACCAGCATCATGGGCACCACGATAATATCCTGAAAAATAAGAATTCCGAGGGCATTTCTCCCATGTGGCGCAGTCATTTCGTTTCGATCCTGCAACACCTTAAGAACAATTGCCGTACTTGAGAGTGAAAAAAGGAAACCTACAAAAACAGCTCCGTTCCACTTAAAACCAAGGAGAAGATAAATGAGAAAAGTAACTGCAACGGTAAGCCCTACCTGCAAAAAACCTCCGAAAAACACTGTTTTTCGCATAGATTTTAACTGCTTAATAGAAAGTTCCATGCCTATTACAAAAAGCAGTAAAATCACACCAATCTCTGCGAGAATCTCTACCTCGTGCACTGCTTTAATAAGGCTTAAGCCATAAGGGCCAATAATAATCCCGGTGAGTATAAAGCCTAAAATAGAAGGCAGCTTAATGCGTTGTAGCATCAAGACTACAAAAACAGATAAACCAAGTATAATGACAATGTCCTGTAGTAAAGGAAAATCCATGCTGCTACTGCCTTAAAAGAGTGGGTTCTTTGACTTAGGGAAAGTAAAAATATGGATTTTTCTGTTACGAAAGCACAGAAGCTACAGGCAGAAATATGCTCTTTTTGAAAAACTTTAGAATAAGAACAGAAGAAGATTATTTCTTCTCCACTTCAGTATCGAAATAAAGTTCCCTGATGTAGCCAGATCTGCTTCCGGGTAACATTAATTTCCAAATCTCTTTTTTAGAAATTAAGTTCTTTGCGGCAAGTCGCATTCCGTCAATGTAAGTACGATAAATGATCAGGTAAAAAAGGAAAAATAGTACAAGGTTTTTAGGTCCTATATAACCAAGTTCCGCAGAGGCAAAGAGAATTGCCAGTGGTGCAAGAATGGCGAAGTAGTACTTCGATATGTTTTTCATAACAGTCGTTTTAGAGAACCTGTCACGGCTAAAAACCCTTGACAGAAAAAATTTCTTTTCAACTTCTATAGAACTAAATTAATTAAAATTTTGTTAAAAACAAATCCTGAATCATTTTTGGCAATTACTGGTAACCTGCGGCCTGTAAATTAAACAATTCTGAATACAGGTTATCATTCTCCATAAGTTCTTTGTGAGTACCTATTTCTAGAACATTTCCATCCTTTAGAACCAAAATCCTGTCGGCAATTCTTACAGTGCTGAATCTATGGGAAATAATCACTGCAGTTTTTCCTTCCGTAAGTTTTATGAAGCGATCAAAAGCCTCAGTTTCAGCCCTTGCATCCAATGCCGAAGTTGGTTCATCTAAAATAAGAACTTCCGCATCTTTCATATAAGCCCTGGCAATGGCTATTTTTTGCCACTGTCCTCCTGAAAGATCTTTTCCCTGTTTAAACCTTTTTCCCAGTTGCTGCCCGTAACCACCGGGCAATTGCGCAACCACCTCGTTCGCCAGACTTTTATCTGCTGCAGCATCAATCCTGGACTGGTTTTCGATTTCCCCGATTTCCCCCATTGCAATGTTTTCCCGCAGCGTCAATTCAAACTTCACAAAATCCTGGAAAATCACTCCGAAATACTGTTGATAAGCCGTACGATCATAGCGTTCTACAGGAATGTCATCCAGCAAGATTGTACCTTCTGAGGGTTCATAAAACTGAAGCAGCAGTTTTATCAAAGTGGTTTTTCCCGCACCATTTTCGCCCACAAAAGCAAGCTTCTCCCCTGCTTTTAATTCGAAGTTGACATTTCGCACCACCCATTTCTCTGATTTTGGATATTTGAAACCAACATTGACGAATTCAAAACCTTTTCTAATTTTCTTTGGAAGCGGAAGCTTTTCCTCTTTAGATTTTTCTTCATAAACCAGGTCCAGAAATTCAAAATAATCCTGAAGGTACAGGGCACTTTCTGTAATGGCTGTAAAACGCGTAAAAAATCCCTGAAGTTTTTGCCGCAATCCGCGGAAAGCTCCTGCCAAAAAAGTAAGATCTCCCAGTGAAAATATACCTGCCACGGTCCTGAAAATGATCAATACATAAGCAGCATAATAGGCGATGGTTCCAATCACATTGAAGACAGATCCCCAGCCGGCGCGTTGTTTCGCAAGTTTCTTGCTCTGGGCATAATATTTTTCTGAAAGACCCTTAAAACGCTGCCCAAGATAATCTGAAAGACCGAATAACTTCACTTCTTTGGCAGTCACATCGCTTGCGCCGGCATAGCGCAGGTAATCCAGCTCCCGACGCTCCTGCGTCCAGCTCCTGGAAAGGGAATAGCTGGTGCCACTAAATTTTATTTCATTTAAAATAGTGGGAATAATGGAAACTACCAGAAGCAGTACCAGCCATGGCTCAAATGTAACCACTCCCGCCAGTAATGAAAAGATCGTTACAAGATCTTCACCCTGAGTTAAGATATTTGACATTAAGCCCACACGGCCGGTAGTTTGCTGTCTTGCCCTTTCCAGCTTATCATAAAATTCGGAATCTTCCAGCTGGTCCAGGCCAAGCTCTGAAGTCTTTCGAATGATCTTCACAGAAGTATTGATGGAATATTGATCCCCCAGCAAAGCATCGCTCAAACTAATTCCCCTGCTTAACAAATCGCTGAACACGGCCAGTCCAAACTCCACCGCCACCAGCATCCAGAGCCGGTCAAGATCTTTTACTTCCGCAGAAATTTGAAGAACCACCTCATCTATAATGAGCTTTCCAATCCATAGCATGAGCATTGGCACAAAAGCATTGGCTATACGGGAAAGAAGGTTGGCATAGAAAAGCAAGGGATTCACTTTTCTTATTTCTTTAAAGAACCGTGGAACAAACTTCAGGGAAGCAAAACTTTCCCTAAAGTTGATTTTTTGAGGCTCTATGGATTGTTTCTTTCTTGGCAAAGCAGGTTTTTTGCGCAAGTTAAGGATGAAATTTTAATCTTTAAACGGGAAAGAATTTAAGGTTTATTTCTACGGAATTAAATCTTCGGAAGAATATGGAGAAAACTTATTCCTCCTGTTTCTGTGTGGATTCAACCCGTATCAATTTGTACTTTACTGAAGAAGCATCCATTGGCGGGTTTTCAATCTCAGATTTTTCTACCACAAGGTTGTAAATATATCCTTCTTCGTAATCAAATCCTTCAATATCATCTTTATAATAAAAAAGTTGCCAATCATCTGTTCCTATCGCCTCTCCTTCCTGAACCAAAAGGCACTCCCCTTCCATTTCACCAACGCAGGAAACGGTATAACTATTTACCCTCAATGGAGTTTCCAGAACCGCATCCTCTGTAGAACCGCAACTCCAAAAGAAAAGTATTAGAATGTATGCCAGTGCAATTTTCATAATTTAAATATATGAATTCTTTGCATGCAAAAATCACTGAATTATAGAAGGTTATCCAAAAATGCCATTTTAGAAGAGTTTTCTAAAATATAGTATACCTCTTTATTTAATGACGCATTCTTCCAAAGAGAAAAGTTCCGTTGCTTCTGCTTTAAAATATTATTACTATTTTGAACCATCAAAAATCAACCTACCCATGAAAATTTCAGGATTATGTTTGCTCCTCTTAACGATTTCCTTAGGAGTAAAGGCACAAACTTCAGAAGAACAGCTTAAAGAAAAAGCAAGAAAAATACATGAAGATGTGATTACTATTGATACGCACGATGATATAAATGTTGCGAATTTTACAGCTGAAAAAAATTACACGCAAGACCTTGACACCCAAATAACGCTGCCAAAAATGAAAAAAGGAGGATTGGACGTGGCATGGCTCGTGGTTTATACAGGGCAGGGAGAACTTAACTCCGCAGGTTATAAAAAGGCATATGAAAATGCCATTTCAAAATTTGATGCAATTCACCGTCTGGTTGATGAATATGCGCCAAACCAGGTGGAACTGGCCACCACCTCACAGGAAGTAAGAGACGCCATTTCTTCAGGAAAGATGGCAGTGATGATTGGTGTAGAAAATGGATATGCTATTGGAACCGACATAAAAAACGTAGAAAAATTTTATGATCGCGGAGCCCGATACATGTCTCTTGCACACCAGGGCCATAGTCAGTTAAGCGATTCCAACACAGGTGAAGAAGATGGTAAATGGCTGCACAACGGGCTTAGTAAATTGGGTCGTGAAGTGATTAGGGAGATGAACCGGTTAGGAATGATGATCGATATTTCACATCCTTCCAAGGAGGCCATCCGGCAAATGATAGAACTCTCTAAAGCGCCTGTTATTGCTTCCCACTCTTCGGCAAGACGATTAGGACATCATAGCAGGAATCTTGATGATGAAATGCTGCAGTGGGTAAAAGAGAATGGTGGCGTGGTGCAAACAGTGGCTTTCAGGTCTTATGTCAATACAGAAAAACAAGCTGATTATGAGAAAGCCGTCGAAGATGTTTACAGGCAGGTAGGTCAAAAAGTTGGTTTTAAGCTCATCTCCAGAGACAGCATTCGCAGTATGGATGAACAGGCACAAACCGCTTACTACAAAAAGTACCGCGAAGTTAGAAAACTGTCAAAGCCAAGAGTTGTAAAATTGCATGAAGAGGTCCCGCCCGTAGATGTTTCAGATTTTGTAGACCATATAGATTATATGGTGGAGAAAATAGGGATTGACCATGTAGGGATAAGCTCAGATTTTGATGGTGGCGGCGGAGTTGAAGGCTGGAATGATGCTTCTGAAACTTTCAACATTACCCTTGAACTGGTAAAAAGAGGATACACCGAGGAAGAAATAGAAATGCTTTGGGGCGAAAATCTATTAAGAGTTTTAGATGAAGTACAGGCCGTTGCTCAAAATATTCAAAAAGGGCAATAATTCAGTCCACCGTTTTCAGTATCTTCAGATTTTTCTGGATTATAAATATTCTAAATTAAATTTCCAGGCGTGGTTTCAAAGAAGCCACGCTTTTTTAATATGTGTTCTTGTCAATGTAAATTCCGCGGAAATGTAATGTGGGAGGATTTGAACTTGTAGCTTTGGAGACTGAACTTTTCTTCTAAGGTTTATCTTTTCGTACCTTCTTATCCCACCAAACAAACAGAACAAACAACATGATACTCACTACCGAAGCCCATATGAGGCCCGTTTTAAGCCTTTCGTAATTCCCTCCCAGATAAGCGATAAAAATGATGAGCGGGGAAATCCCCAGCATGGTTGCACCAATGAACCTCCAATAGCCCATTTTTAATACTCCGCCTACAAAACTAATTGCATCGTTTGACAGGAAAGGACTCAGCCGTACCACAATGACGGTCCAGAAACCGTAATCATCAATAAAAGAAGATATTTTCTTTTCGGTTTTGCCGCCAATGAGTTTTTCCACTAGCACCGGCCCAAAATAGCGCCCAATGAAGTAACCAATGGAAGAAGCCAGGAAAACGGCCACAAATAAAATGATACTTCCCCAAATTGGGCCATACGCCAGGATAGAAACCACCATGAGAATTGGCGTAGGAATGACCAGCAGGAACATTTGCAGCACCATCACCAGAATGATCACCACAGGCCCAAGCCAACCGAATTGCGAGACCCATTCCCTTGTTCTTTCCTGGTCTCCGCTGGTAAGTACATCCCAGCCATTGCTCATAAAATCCTGTACCTGCGGAATGAAAAAATAACTCAAAACCAGCGCCAGGATGACCGCCGCAGAAATGTATAAAGGTGCTTTGCTTTGTTTGACCGTGGGACTTTCAATTTCTTCAGCCATAGATCATTTAATTTTCTTGGATTGAGATTTTATGAATGGTTGCTTTATTTCCCTCATTTGATATGTACATATTTCCTGAAGCATCAAAATCAAGACCTTCCGGCTGCGGAAAATCATTACTGTCTAGAATGTACAGCTTTTTGGGTGTTCCTTCAGAATTCATAACAAGCAGCTTTGGGTGGCGTCCTTCCAGGATAAAAATTTCCCCGGTTGTTGGGTGAATATTTATCTCTGAAGGTTTCAGCTTATCAAAAGATTCCTCTCCTGTGGCTTCAAAAATGGCATCTCTAAAGGATATTTTATAAACCGGCTCCTCCTGCAACTCCATAGTTTGTGGGTTTACTGCATAGATTCCTTTATAATCTGAAGTATTGGGATCTTTCTCTTTATGAACCACGAGCAGCCTGTTGGCAACAGGGTCCCACGACATTCCTTCCATATCAAGATCATCCTCTAACGGCAGTTCATGTTCTGTCACTGCAGGATTTGATAAAAAGTTAATGATCTTAAAGATCGTGCCGTCACTTCTAAGCACAAAAGCGGTATTTCCCGAAATACTTATAGCTTCATAGTCGCCACCGCCGGCAAAATCGATCTCCTCTACTATTTTTGAAGCTTCCAGGTCATATATAAAAATGGTTCCATCCTCATCCTGTATGCATGCTACCCGTTGGTCATCCAAAAATGCAATTCCCGAGACTTCTTCTAAAATCTTCGGTAATTCCCAGGTTTCTTCGATTATGATTTCCTGCGAAGGAGTTATTTCTGCGGAATCCTTTTTCCGTAGAAAAGAAAAATAAAGAATGCCTACTAACAAGATCAGGCCTGTACTTATTGAAATAACAGCTTTGTAAACGCTCATATCTTAAAATTAGACAGAATATAAGGTTTGCAAAAGCCATTTATTCATATTTTTAAAAGTTTAATTAAAGTTTAAGAATTCAGCAACTTTTGAGTAGAAAGCCGCTATTCAAAATGGCATTATAGTTGCTTGCTTCTGCAGTTCATAAAGTTTACTTAAAAGGAAAAAATATTTTATAGAGAATTTGTTTCCTTTGTAAGCCCATGCAATTATCATGTTAAAAAAATTGAAATTACCCCGCTACGCCCGATGGATCCTAAGAATTTTCGTAGGCTTCTTCCTGGCAGGATGCATTTTTTACCTGAGCATCTACTTGGGAATGTGGGGTGAAATCCCAGATAGCGCAGAGCTTAAAAACCTGAAACAAAATGAAGCTACAGAAATCTTTGCTTCTGAAGGGGAACTGTTGGGAAAATATTACATTTTTGACCGGCAGCCTGTTTTCCAGGAAGATATTCCGCAACATTTACTCGATGCACTTATCGCTACAGAAGATATTCGGTTTTACGAACACTCCGGAATAGATTCCAGAAGTTTGCTCCGGGTTTTCTTTAAAACCTTATTAATGGGTGATGAATCTTCCGGCGGAGGAAGCACCATCACGTTGCAGCTGGCAAAAAATCTATTCGGAAGAAATGACTATGGTGCTGTGAGCATTGTGGTGAATAAAGTACGGGAATCTATCATTGCGAGACGACTGGAAGATATTTACACTAAAGAAGAAATCCTCACTTTGTACCTCAATACGGTGCCCTTTAGTGATAATACCTTTGGGATTGAAAGTGCAGCCCGTAAATTCTTTAATAAAACCACCAAAGATCTCAACCTGAAGGAAGCTGCAACCATGGTGGGAACTTTAAAAGCTTCTCATTATTACAATCCCAGACTTTTTCCCGAAAGGAGCCAGTCACGCCGCAATGTGGTGCTTCATCAAATGCAGAAATACGGTTTTCTTCCTCCTGAAGAATATGAGCAACTAAAAAAAGAACCCGTAGAGCTGAACTATCAGTATTTTAATCATAACAGTGGTACGGCAGCATATTTTAGAAGTCAGCTACAAAAAGATGTAAAGACCATCCTGGACACGCTAAAGACCGAAAATGGAGAAACATATGACCTTTACCAGGACGGGCTGCAAATCTACACCACCATTGACTATAAGATGCAAAAGCTGGCCAAAGAAGTTATGGCAGAACATATGGCTGTACTTCAGGAGCAGTTTGAGAAATCCTACGGAAAGAATGCGCCATGGTTAAAGAAAGAGCTCCTTGAAGAAGCGCTTCCGAAGACCAAAGAATACCAGTCTCTCTCTGCGGCCGGTTGGACCAAAGAACAAATACTGGATTCCCTTAACCAAAAGACAGAAATGGAACTCTTTGACTGGGGAAAAAAAGAAATGGTACAGGCAAGCATTGTTGACAGCCTGCAGCATTACATGAAATTCCTGAACATGGGAATGCTTAACGTGGAGCCGCAAACAGGCGCCGTAAAATCTTGGATTGGCGGTATTAACCATGAATATTTTAAATACGATCATGTTACTCAAAGCAAGCGACAGGTAGGTTCTACTTTTAAACCGGTGGTTTACACAGCCGCGATGGAAGCCGGTATAGATCCATGTACATATTACTCTGTTAGGGAGGTGACTTATGCAGAAGGCTGGACGCCATCCAATTCATCTTCTGAAGAAGAAGATCCTCACATGAATTACAGTATGGAAGCTGCACTTAGCCAGTCTATGAACACTATTGCGGTAAAGGTGTTATTTGATGTGGGACTGAAAAATGTTATTTCACAGGCGCGTAAAATGGGGATTTCATCAACACTTCCGGAATATCCTTCTCTTGCTCTTGGAACCGCAGAAATGACCGTAGAAGAACTTGCCGGGGCTTATACCGGTTATGTGAATCGTGGCCGACCGGCAAAACCATATTATATCTCTAAGATCACAGATAAATTCGGAAATACGCTCGTCAATTTTGAACCGGAAATTTCCGAAAAACAGGCATTTTCAACAACTACCGCAGCTCTTATGCTGGAGATGATGAAGACTACGGTAAATGAAGGAACAGCGGCAAGGCTTCGTTACAAATATAACCTGCCAAACGACATGGCCGGTAAAACCGGAACTACCCAAAATAACAAAGACGGATGGTTTGTTGGAATCACACCAAACCTGGTTTCAGTCACATGGGTGGGTGCAGATGACCACCGTATTGGCTTTAGGAACACCAGCACAGGACAGGGTGCAAATTCGGCTTTGCCGGCATTTGCCCTGCTTATGCAAAAAATGAACAATGATAGTTCCTTTAACGAGATCACGCAGGCGAAATTCCCCGCGCCTTCTGCTACCGTTGAGGCCTTGCTTGATTGTGACCCTTCAGAAAGAGACAATTTCCTTGAGCGTCTTTTCACCAACGCCAACGAACCCAAACAACACCAGGAGAAGGAAGAAAAAAAAGGACTTTTTTCGAAAATTAAAGGAATTTTCAAAAAGAACAATTGATGTTCCTCTTGCACTAAAATTCCCCCTGATTGATGCGCAATCTTAATTTTCGCTTGTAATCCTCCTTAAGCCAGTCCCTGTAGTTCTTGGTGCTATTGCTAATACAGTACGAATAGCGCCTTATTCTATATGCAATATCTTCATCCAGCTCTCTCGCCAGGATCCTGGCATCAAATACATCTTCACTGTTTTCGATGCACATTTGAGCATGCTGCTCTATAGAACGTTCCAGGACAGTTTTTGATTTTAAACCTTTCTTAATTGTATCATCATATTCGTGCTCAACATCAAATGCCACGTCTTCAGAATTTGCGAATTGTTTTCGCACATCTGGTGGCATTTCATATTTAAAGTTTTGCTCAATTTCTTCGTCGCTTACGAGATTTTCCAGATAGTAATCTGGTGATCTAAAAATCTGTTTCCAGTCAACGGGTGCGCTCCAAAGGCCAAAGCGGGCCGCGTTATTTCCAAGATCGATCACCGTGAATTCTTTCTTCCCAGGAATAATTCGGGAGCCACGGCCTATCATCTGGTAGTAAAGAGTCAATGATTTTGTTGCCCTGTTCAGGATAATAGTTTCCACGGTTGGTTCATCGAAACCAGTGGTAAGAATACTTACCGAAGTAAGAATGGCATCGGGCGTGTGCTTAAACCATTTCAAGATCGCTTTACGATCCTGTTTACTGGTGGTATTATCTAGGTGCCTAACATCAAACCCTGCATTTCGAAAAGTTTCGTAAACCTCTCTTGAAGTATTGATACCGTTATTGAATATCAACGTCTTTTTACCCTGAGATTTTTCCATGTAAGCATCTAAAAGCTTTTCCTGCATGGAAAAATTGGAATAAAGCTCTTCGGAAGATTTTACCGTATAATCCCCGTTTATCCCGATTTTTAGAGAAGAAAGGCCCACATCGTAACTGTAGGTATTTGCTTTGGCCAAAAAGCCTTTTTCAATGAGTGAATTAATGGAATCCCCAACGATCAACTCCCGGTAATTGTCTTTCATGGGAAGTTTGATATTCGAACTCAACGGCGTCGCTGTAACTCCTAAAATGAAGGACTTCTCAAAGAATTTAAAAAGTTTCCTGAAGGAGTTGTAATGCGCTTCATCAATAATTACCAGCCCTACATTTTCAAGCTCCACTTTCTCATCGTTAAGCCGGTTGTTGAGCGTTTCCACCATCGCCACAAAGCACATATAGTCATCCTGGTCTGGCAGCTCTTTGATCTTACTGTTAATGATCTTATTTCGTACGCCAAACCCCGACAACATTTTTGAAGTTTGCCTGCACAACTCAATTCTGTGTGTAAGAATTAGAACTTTCTGGTTTGTCCTCTGGATATATTCCCGCACAATCTGGGAGAAAATAACGGTCTTTCCCCCACCCGTCGGCAACTGGTATAATAAGTTATAATGCTCGGGGTGAGCATCTATAACATTAAAGATCTTTTCAATGTCTTTTTGCTGATAATCGTAAAGTTCCTTATCAACTGTTTTTTCTTCAATTCCAAATGTGTCCTGCGCCATTCTTCTTTTATTTCATAAGCAATTTTGCAAAAATAGCAGATTTTTGAGGTAAATCGAAATCTTTCAGAGGATTTTCAGGAAAAACAAGAGCTATAACTTCATTTTCAGAAGCTAACAGGCACTCGAAAACTATATTTTATAATGGATTTTCAGATTTACATGTAAATAATCCTCTTGAAAAATAACAATTCCTTTTCAAAAAAGAAAAGTCTTCAAAATGACATTTTTGAAGACTTATTCATTACTTCTTTTCTTCTTCGGAAAGATGAAAGAATTTGACCTTTACTCAAAAAGATCTGATGACAAATACCGGTCTCCCCTATCGCAAACAATGCTTACCACGACGCCTTCCTCCAGCTCTTCACATAAGCGAACAGCAGCTGCAGTAGCACCTCCACTACTCATTCCGGCGAAAATTCCTTCTTCCCTGGCCAGTCGCACCGTCATTTTCTTTGCTTCGTCTTCGCTCACTTCCAGCACACGATCTACTTTCTCAGGCTTAAATATCTTCGGAAGATAAGCCTCGGGCCATTTTCTAATTCCGGGGATTTTGGCTTCGTCTGCAGGTTGCACTCCTACAATTTGAACATCTTTATTCTTTTCTTTCAGAAATGTGGAAGTTCCCATAATAGTTCCCGTGGTTCCCATAGAAGATACAAAATGAGTGATCCTACCTTTGGTGTCCTGCCAAATTTCGGGCCCGGTGGTTTTATAATGTGCCTGCCAGTTATCATTATTTGCAAACTGGTTGAGCATAAAATATTTTCCTTCCTGCATCCTCTTTTCAGCATAATCCCTGGCTCCTTCAATTCCGCCGTCGCTACTCGTCAAAATTACTTTAGCACCATAGGCTCGCATGGTTTGAACTCTTTCAATGGTAGAATTCTCTGGCATTACAAGTTCAATGTCAAGACCAAAGATACCTGCGATCATTGCCAGAGCAATACCTGTGTTTCCACTGGTCGCCTCGATGAGCTTTGTCTCTTTTGTAATCTCTCCACGCTCCATCCCGCTTTTGATCATATTGTAAGCAGCCCGGTCTTTTACGCTGCCCCCGGGATTCTGTCCCTCAAGCTTTAAAAAGAGGGTAACTTTAGGATTTTTTACTAATCCCTCTGTCTTCACAAGAGGTGTATTACCAATTAAATCTATAATGGAATTGCTCATTTCTGAAATTTTTTAATGTTGATTTGCGGGGAATGCGTCACCATGGAATTTTCGGGAATTGAGGATGTGAGCCATGCATTTCCACCTATTATACTGTTCGAGCCAATCACGGTATCCCCTCCAAGAATGGTTGCATTGGCGTAAATCGTGACATTATCTTCTATCGTGGGATGCCTTTTCACATTCCGAAGGCTGCGTTCCACGCTTAGCGCTCCAAGAGTAACTCCCTGATAAATTTTCACATTGTTTTTTATCACGGCGGTTTCACCAATTACTACTCCGGTGGCGTGATCTATAAAAAAGGATTTTCCAATGACTGCACCGGGATTAATATCGGTTCCTGTAAGCCGGTGGGCACATTCTGTCATAAGACGCGGCACCAGAGGCAAACCAAACCTGTACAACTCATGGCTAAGCCGGTAAACGGCAATGGCAAAAAAACCAGGGTAAGACAAGTAAACTTCTTCCACCGAATTTGCTGCAGGATCATTCTCTGCAATCGCCTGTGCATCAAGATTCAACATTTCAAGCACCTTTGGCAACTTTTCAAGGTATTGCTGCCATAACTCTCTGCAACTTTGCTCAGGATTCCAGCAAACAAGATCTGCCAGGTCCTTAAAGTTCCTCCCCAAATGTTCAATATTTTTTTCTACCGGCGTATCTACGTCAAAAAGTGTATAGAAGAGCTCTTTTGTAAATGCTTCGGTCTTATCTTTAATTTCAAATTTCAGGTTGGGAAGCTGCTTGTGCCTGATAATTTCTTCTATGATCTTTTTATTCTCCATGTTCTCCAGATTTCCGAAGAAAACTTCGGAATGATTATCAAAACTAAGAAATAGAATCTTCTTTCGGGCACCTTGTGTGCTAATGATCTCAATAAAATAATTCGCTTTGAAAAATCGTCCCGAACTGCACATTAAAAAAGGGGAAAAATCTAACAGATTTTTAACTATAAACCTGAAGTTAAAATTTCCTGAAATTCAAAAGAATCTTACTTTTTTCAGCTACTTTTAAAGTGTTACAAACCTTAATTACAGTGTATTATGGCACAAGACAGTCAAAAATCGGGACAAAGGCAGCAGAAATCTGAAGACAGAAAGAATGAGCCGCGAAAACAGGAAGCAAAAAAGCAGGAAGGCAAAAAGGACCAACAGTCTAAAAAGCAGTAGTCCTACCAGCAATCCATTTATCGAAATTCTCTCAGGCCACCTCTCAAGGGTGGCTTTTAATTATGGATTTTTTGGTGGAAGCCTGGTTCTTGAGATTTTCAGAAATTTGTAAGAGCCACTTTAACTGCTCTCTCACCAGTTGTACTTCCTGAAGGTGGCTGTTATTTTCATTATCAAACTGCCTTGACAAAATTTTCCCTTCCCGGAACCGGTTTTTTAAAACCTCTTCATATTTTTCGTTGAAGTATTTAGTAGCTTTTAAAAGCGCTTTATCTTCTGGCACTTTCCCCACTTCTCTATTCTCAAGAAGCTCTACTGCCTCTATAAGATTATTCTGGATTGCAGAAATATATGTTTTAAAATGAGTGGAAGCCTCTGTAGTTGTATGGGTTCTTATAAAAGTACCCAACGACGCAGCCGCAGACAAAAACTCCTGGTTAAGACTCACAATTTCATAGATCGTCCCCACCTCCTTCTGCTTTGAACGTGGTTCCTGAGTCATTCTTTGAAAAGCAGCATTTAAATTCCCTATGGCCAAAAAAGCCTGTTTTCGAGCAAGTTTATAAGAAGTGGGCACTAACTGTTTCTTCTGGTAATAGTCGTTAATCTCTTCCAGGTAAGCAGAATTAGCCTTCAAACTTTGTTCAATAAAATTCTTTATTCCACGGTATTCCCAGGAAGGCCACAACAGGGAATTTCCCAAAAATGCAAGTCCGGCGCCAAGTAGCGTATCCATTACCCGAAACTGAATGACTTTAAAAGGATCTGGCGTAATGAGGCTGTAAAGCAGTACAATATTGATAGTGATAAAGATTGCCGATGCCCTGTAGTTACGTTGAAGAGTGGCAAGCGCAAAAATGAGCATGATGACGGCAAGAATTCCGAAGAAAATGACATTTTGAGTGATCATTACAATGGCCACTGCAATTGCCGCACCTATAAGAGTTCCAAAAAGCCGTTGTTTGGAGCGTTCTCTGGTTAAGGTGTAGCCCGGCCTCATGATCACCAGGCTGGTAAGTAATATCCAGTAAGTATTCTGAAGGTCAAAATAAAAACCAATAAGGTAACCCGCTACGATGACTACTGCCAGACGAAGCGAATGCCTGAAGATAGGCGAATTGAAATCCAGATTGTCCTGTAATGTTTTGAAATTATATTCCCGCCCGGTGATGAATTTCACAGCTTCCTTTTGCTTTATCGATAAATCTTCACCCACTTTTAGATCCTGCATGAGACGGCAAATGGAAATGATTTTTTCCTGCTGCTTTTCTTTAAAATCTATCATGTTTTGCAGCACCAAAAACGCGTGGGCCGCTTTAGGATCTTCACTGTCTTTTCGGCACATATTCATAGATGTTATGGCTCTTAGGCGATACGTTTCCAGCGCCGGATTTGCATGAAACTTTTTAGATTCCCCTATGGCTTCGCTAATTAACTGCAACTCATCTGCCATTAAAAAACTCCAGTCCTTCAAAACCTCAAGCGCTTCTTTTCTTTGGCTAAAAACCCGGGACATCTGCTCGTAATTCACTGGATTCGCCATACTAAGTTCTAAAATGTCAACAAGTTCAATGAAGATCAACATTTTCTTCCTGGCATCTCCAGATCGCCCTGATTTAATTCGCCGGGAAATTACCAGCTCACGAATCACCTCATGTTTCTCGTTGATGGCAGACTGTAGGCTGGAAAGCTCATTTTTGAGTTGTTGCCTTTCGTCTTCGGCAGCGTCCAGCAGCTTTGCCCTAATTCTGAGATATTCAGAAGTAAGACCAAATCCCTGAGATAATAATTCTTCTGTAGGTTTCCTGGGATTCATTACGTAATACAACATTGAAAGACTCAGGTACCAAATTCCGCCGGCACCCACCCAAAGGGCATGATTGAACATCGTTTCTCCTTCAGGAACCCTCACCATACTTAGAACAACAGCGAACATTCCCGAAAAAGCTATTAAAGAAGCCCTGAAACCATAAACAGCCATTATTGATATCAAGAACATAAGCAAACCAAGCATAGGCACAAATAAATAGTGGCTTTGCCGGGCATAACCAGCAATAAGCGTAGAAAAGATGGCAAGGAGAATAGCAAGAAATACACCTAAAAATCTCCTTTTAAAACTGCCCGGCACGTCACTGGGAGAAGCCAGCAGGGAACCAATAGCCATCGCAATTCCCACACTTATATTCCCAAAAAAATTTGCTGCAACTAAAGAAGTGACAGCTGCCGTAGCCATTATCACGCCACGGGAGAAGTCCATGCTTCTAATAAACTTGAGAAAGGTATCTAGTTGACTGGAGAAATTTGGCAAAGCAGCAGTGAAATTAATATTATAATAAGTTGCAAAGGTACATCCTGTTTTCTTCTGTTCAATAAACTATGAAGAAAAAGCAGAGCACTTTTGGGTTTGAGCAGGTTCATTTAACCTTAAATTATGAGTTCGATTTTGGAAGGCGGCGGTTACGGTTGTAATTTTAATCTCATCACAAAAAAAATGATCCAAAAGGATCTGAAAAAGAATAAATTTTAATTACAACATAGACTATGAAAGTATTAATGGTTTTGACTTCTCATGATAAATTGGGAGATACCGGCAAAAAAACAGGTTTTTGGGTAGAAGAATTTGCAGCTCCATATTATGTTTTGGCAGACGCCGGAGCTGATATTACACTCGCCTCACCCAAAGGAGGACAGCCTCCAATAGATCCTGCCAGTACTACAGAAGATGCCCAAACCGATGCCACAAAAAGGTTTGATAAAGATGAGGATCTACAGAAAAAACTTGCCAACACAAAAAAGCTGGAGCACGTAAATGCTTCAGATTTTGACGGAGTTTTTTATCCGGGAGGACATGGCCCTCTATGGGATCTTGCAGTAGACCTTAAATCTATTGCCCTTATTGAAGATTTTAATTCCCAAATGAAACCCATGGCGTTTGTGTGCCATGCTCCGGGCGTGCTGGGCAATGTAGAAGACCACAAGGAGCCTTTAGTAAGAGGAAAAGATGTAACGGGTTTTTCAAATTCCGAAGAAGAAGCGGTAGGCCTTACAGAGGTGGTGCCATTCCTCGTAGAAGATAAAATGAACCAGATGGGCGCCAACTACAGTAAAGGTGAAGACTGGAGTTCTTATGTACGCATTGATGGAAAGCTCATTACAGGGCAAAACCCGGCCTCTTCTGAAGAAGCTGCGCGTGCTTTATTGAGAATGTTATAAATCGAAATTATGGATAATCCGGAAAGCAGGAGTGTCAAAAATGTCATTCAGGAGCATGAATCTTCGGGAAAATATCTTGAAGTTGAGGGCTTACGCACCTTTGCTCTCGATTATGGCGATAAGGAAGCCGAAACAATTTTCTGCATTCACGGCGTTCCCACTTCTTCATTTCTTTATAGAAAAGTCTTAAAATCTCTTTCAGAAAAAGGATATCGTGCTGTTTCAGTTGATCTTCCGGGGCTTGGGCTTTCCGCCAGGCCCAAAAATTTCGATTATTCGTTTCCAAATTTTGCAGATTTCCTCTCGAAAGCCGCAAGGAAGCTGAACATTGAAAAATATCATCTTGTAGTACATGATGTTGGCGGACCGGTGGGTTTTGCCCTGGCTGCAAATGAACCTGAAAAGATCCTTTCAATTACCATTTTGAACACCTGGATTGATGTGGAAAATTTTCAAAAGCCACTGGTGATGCGACCTTTTGAGAAAAAAATTATTGGGGAAGCCGAACTAAAAATGATATCTCATGCCACCTGGCCCGTGATGTTCAGTAAAATGGGTGTAAATAGTACTGAGGGAATCCCTTCAGAAGAAATTAATGCTTATGTGGATCTTTTGAAACGCGAAGACGACGGAAAAGCTTTCCTGAAGATCATGAGAAATTTTAGCGATTCTGAAGAATTCCGGAAGTTGTGCTATAAAGCAGTTCAAAATGTTGATTATCCCGTGCAGGCAATATGGGGCGCAGACGACCCGGCGCTAACCCTTGACAGGTATGGTTCAGAAATAAAGAAAATAGCACGACTTAAAGAAATTACTGAACTACCTTCCCGGCATTTTCTTCAGGAAGAAGTGTGGCTTTCAATAGCCGATAAGATTGATGCGATCGCCAAAGCAAAAGCTTAATTTTAGCAGCAATTTGAAAATGGAAAAAAGGCTGTTTAAAGCTAACGCGACCTCATTCTGAATTTATTTCAGAATCTTATCATACTTTCTTTCGGAAGTATTAAAACCTGAAACTCCCGAAGCTTCGGCACAGGTTGACGTTAAACCCATTTTTCAAACAGCCTTATCTTTTTAGAAATTTGCTCCAAAACCTACTTTTTGGGTGGTGTGGTAGGACGAATTTCTATTTTACTAGGAAGTGCTCTGTGGTTCATTTTTAAAAGATCAACTACCAGTTCCCCAATATCTTCTTTCTGAATTTTCCATGAATCGGCATCTGAAGGTGTATGATCATTAAAATGCGTAGCCACAGAGCCCGGCATGATCGTACTTACCTTTATTCCGTAGTTCCTTAGATCGAGCATTACAGCCTGTGTAAATCCTGTAACCCCAAACTTACTCGCATTGTAGGCCGCTCCCCCCGCAAAAAAGTTTGTTCCCGCCAGGCTTGAAATCGTAAAGACATATCCCTGTGATTTTTTAAGAGCAGGTACCGCAGCTTTTATACTATAGAAAACACCTGTAAGATTGGTATCAATGGTTTGCTGCCATTGCTCTGGAGTAAGTTCTTCTATAGAACCAAAATGCCCAATCCCGGCATTTGCCACAAGCACATCAAGTTGTCCCCATTTACCTGCCACTTCTTCAATTGCCTTCTTTTGACTCTCAAAATCACGCACGTCGGCCTGTAACCCAAAGACCTCTCCTTTTCCTTTAGCACTTATCTCTTTTGCCGCTTTTTCGGCTTCTTCTTTCTTTCGGCTGGTAATTGCCACCTTCATTCCCATTTGGGAGAGCGATTCAGCAATACCATATCCTATTCCTTTGCTTCCGCCGGTGACAAAAGCAACTTTGGTATCTAAATTTTCCATTTTCACTTGTTTTAATGTAGGTTAAAGCTAACCATTCTCCTATTACTTATAAAAACAGGAGCATTTAAGAATTTGTTAATTGTTTTCTACTCCTGGAATGTTTAAAAATAATTTCTTCGGAAGTCAAAATCTTTAAAAAATGTAGCTGAAAATAAAAGTTTATTGAATTACCTTTGCAGCCTAAAAAACTTGTTCCCAAAATGACATTTTTGAAGAGCAAGGATTATTAACAATTCAAAAAACAGCTGCTTTGGAAAATCAAAAGGCCCAAAAACTTTTAAATAAAATTCAACGTGATCTTTTACGTAATGGTATTGTCACCAACACTCTTGTTGAAGATCTAAAAGACCTTAGGCCTTATGCTGTAGAAGAGAAAAATCCGCTTCTTGCTAAGGTTATCCGCCTCACTTACGAACATGTGGAGACTTATGGAACATTTGATATTCCCATACCGCAGGATGAACCTGTAGAAGGTTTTGAAGAAGAGGAAGAGACTGAAGAAATCAAAGAAAATGAAGTAGACCCGCAGGAAAGTCTTGATTATCTACTTTCCCTAATGGCTGAGCCTAACAATAAGGTGAATGCACTGGAGTTGAGAGAATACAGTAATGCCTTGATCGCATACGCCGAAGAAAATTAAAAATTTTTTTAGTACTTGGCCTGATGTTTGAAATTATGGAGGTTAAAAAGGCATCTGTATTAATGAAGAAGAAAGAATCCAGGAAAAATAATTCCTCTTCCCGAAAACCACGTTGGAAATTACTCCATCAATATTATAATTACACAGGTTTTTACACTTTTGTAGGCTCCAGCCTTAGAAAAGCTATTATTCCAATTCTTTTATTTGTGGCCATTTTATTGGGTGTCAATGAATACGTGATCAATCTCAACGATATTCTTGTAAATGTCACAAAAACCTATTCCCCGGTGGGAATTCTATCGGTATTTTTTGCTTCAGAATCGCTTTTGGGGCTTATCCCACCAGAGCTCTTTATCGCCTGGGCCGGAAAATCAACCTCTCCAGTACTATTTTTGACACTTTTGGCTACCGCATCTTATTTAGGCGGTGTTGTTTCATATTTTATGGGCCGCGCCATTACCAAAATACCTTCTGTACATATTTACATGGAAGAAAAAATGGCGAAACACATTAAAATGATCAGGAAATGGGGTGGTTTCCTCATCATCGTGGGTGCTTTGCTTCCAATTCCTTTTGCAATCACCAGTGTCGCCGCCGGGATCATCAAATTTAGATTTCTCTCTTATTTATTGTTCGGGTTGTTGCGGTTTGTGCGCTTTTATGCTTACGCTCTCGTGATCTTTGAGATGGTATAGCCTTCAAAAATGGCATTTTCAGAAGGAATTATATTCTGAAGACTTTCTGCTGAATCCTCCTGTTTTCGCTAAATTTGAATGACCGGAAGATTTTTTTTCGGTCAAAACAAATTTAGACCCGAATGCCACATAACCATGACCACCATCACTCCGGAAAGAACCTAAAACTCGCGTTCTTCCTGAATTTAATCTTCACCATTTTTGAAATTATCGGCGGACTGTACGTAAACAGTGTTGCAATCCTTTCTGATGCCATTCATGACCTGGGAGACAGTTTGTCTCTGGGAACTTCCTGGTACCTTCAGAAGAAATCGGAAAAGCACGGCGACAACAGGTTTTCCTTTGGCTACAAACGGTTTTCCCTTCTTGGAGCGCTCATAAACAGCCTTGTTCTAATAGGAGGTTCGGTGTTTGTAGTCATAGAAGCCGTGCAAAGAATTCTGGCTCCCGAACCTTCAGATGCTAAGGGAATGGTAATTTTCGCCATTGTAGGTGTAGCGGTGAACGGTTTTGCCGCATATAGACTTTCCGGCGGAAAATCAATGAACGAAAAGGTGGTTTCATTGCACCTTTTGGAGGATGTTCTTGGATGGGTTGCAGTGCTTGTGGTAGCAATCATCCTGCTTTTTACAGATCTTTACATCCTGGATCCAATACTTTCCCTGCTCATCACCATTTATATTCTTTGGGGAGTATTTAATAGATTAAAAGAAACGCTGTTCATTTTCCTGCAGGGAGTCCCAAAGGATATTAACCTGGAAGAACTAAAAAACAGGCTACTCACTGTAGATAATATTTCTTCGCTCCACCATACGCACGTCTGGTCACAGGAAGGAGACAGCCATGTTTTTACAACACATGTCAAACTGAAAAATATTCACAATTTTCAGCAACTTTTAGACGTAAAGAAAGAAGTGAAGGAAAAGCTGAAAGAATACCAGTTTGACCATTACACAATAGAAACCGAGCTGGATACTGAAACCTGTGAACTTCAGAAAAAACACTAGTATTTACCTCACCTGAGTAAACCTGATACCGAGTTCTTTTTCAATTTCCCGAAGTTTTTTAAGCTCATATTGATTTACGAGAGCCAGCGAAGTACCGGTATTCCCCGCCCTGGCTGTACGGCCGCTACGATGCGTATAATATTCGGTTTGTTCGGGCATCTGGTAGTGTACCACAAAGGCAAGATTTGCCACATCAATTCCGCGGGCGGCAACATCTGTAGACACTAGCAGGCGCAATGATTTGTTCTTAAAAGCGCGCATTACCTTATCCCGCTCCTTTTGTAACATATCACCTTCCAGGAGTCCCACTTCATGGTTCTTTGCGGCAAGTTGCTTTGAAAGCGTACGTGCCGTGGCTTTTGTTTTAGTAAATATGATTCCTCTTTGTTGTTTCCCTACAGATTTTAAGAAGTATGCAAGCGTGTCCAGTTTACCGTTATCATCTTGCACAACAAATTTATGTTCAATGCCGGTGTTCACAGCATCAGCTTTATCGATACTTACACGCCTTACATTCTTTCCCACATATTTATTGATAATTTCGTTCAACTCCTGAGGAATAGTCGCCGAAAACAGCCAAACGTTCCTGTTTCCTTTAGTCGCCTCCAGAATTGTCGTAAGATCCTTTTTAAAACCCATACTCAGCATTTCATCGGCTTCATCAAGAACGAGCGTATTGATATGAGAAATATCCACTGCTTTTCTTTGAAGCAAATCCACCAGCCGACCCGGTGTGGCCACTACAATTTGTGTTGGGCGTTTTAAATTATTTATCTGGATGTCGATCTTTTCTCCGCCGTAAACGGCCTCAGTAAAAATTTTGTCGGTGTACTTCGTGAATTTGAAAAGTTGTTTGGCGATTTGCTGGCCAAGTTCCCTTGTGGGTGCAAGAACTAAGGCCTGTACTTCATCTTTTTGAGGATTGACCTGCGCGAGCAAAGGCAGTCCAAAAGCAGCGGTTTTTCCGGTTCCGGTTTGTGCCTGCCCAACAAAGTCAATAGTTCCTTCAGAAAGAATGGGAATGGAAGCTTCCTGTATTTTAGTGGGAGTATTTATTCCCATTTCCTTTAATCCTTTTATAATTTTTTCTGAAACTCCTAATTCCTTAAATGTCATACCTAAATATTTGCTGCGAAGATACTCTTATTACTTTCCGTTGAAGTGAAATAAGAGAACATAATTTATGAGGATCTCTGCCTTTTTCACATCTCTTTCAAAATTATTAAGAACCCATAAAAACCGCTGTTAAACTAAAGCTAAACCTCTAAAAATAGTAATAATAGCATACATTTTTAAGTAACTTTCAATTATAACGATAAAAAAGATTATTATGCTAACGATTATATTAAACATTCTTTTGCCACCACTCTCCGTGTATTTGAACCACGGGCTGGGAACAACTTTTTTAATTAGCCTTGTACTAACTATTATTGGCTGGTTACCCGGCGTGATCCACGCATTCATTGTGAATTAATATACAAAAGAAAGTAAGTAGAAAAGGGAGCTTAAATTTTAGCTCCCTTCTTTTTTATAAGAATCTTTTCATTTAAATCTCTTTTTCTTCCTTTTCTTCTAGAGCTTGCTGCCACTTCCAGGCACTTGCCAGCGCCTCATCGAGTGTAAATTCAGCTTTCCACTTAAGCACATCGTTTGCTTTAGAAGTATCGGCGTAAGCTGCGATCACATCTCCTTCTCTTCTATCGGTAATTTTATACGGCAGTTCTTCTCCCGAAACTTTTTCAAATGATTTGATCACTTCCAGCACTGAGTTTCCTGTACCGGTTCCTAAATTAAAAACTTCGTAATTGCTGCTTTGCTCTTCTTCAATAAGGCGCTCCAGTGCAATGACGTGTGCACGGGCCAGATCCATTACATGAATATAGTCGCGAATACAGGTACCATCGGGCGTGGGATAATCATCACCAAAAACCGATAATTGCTCTCTCTTTCCAGCGGCTGTTTGAGTAATAAAGGGTATAAGGTTTTGAGGAGTGCCAATAGGTAACTCACCAATATTTGCTGTGGGATGCGCCCCAATAGGATTGAAATATCTAAGTGAAATGGCACAGAGATTATCATTTACTTTGCAGGTGTCTTTAATGATCTCCTCTCCTATCTGTTTTGTATTTCCATAAGGAGATTCTGCTTTTTTAACCGGTGCAGATTCTGTAATAGGTAATTCATCTGCCTGGCCATATACGGTACAAGAAGAGCTAAAAATAAAATTTGCACGGTCCTTTTCTTTTAGCTGCTGAAGAAGATACACCAAAGTTGAAATATTGTTCTCGTAGTAAAGCAAAGGGTTTTCCACACTTTCCCCAACAGCCTTAGATGCAGCAAAATGAATAATGGCATCAATATCTGAATATTTCTCGAAAAACTTCTTAACCGCAACTTTGTCCCGAAGGTCTATATTCTCAAAATCTGGTGAGGACCTGGTGATCTTAGTAATTCCTCCAAGTACACTGAGTGACGAGTTAGAAAGATTATCAATAATTACTACTTCATATCCTTTTTCCTGCAAGGCCACCACCGTGTGAGAACCTATAAATCCAAGTCCGCCGGTAACCAGTATTTTTTTATTCATCTTTTACTTTTTGATAGAACCTGCAAATTAATAAATTACATGGTTTTTACTTCAGCGTTTTCATTAAATTCTTCTGGTTTTTTCCCGGTTTTAAAGCCTATTTTTTAAAAATTAGATTTCAGAAAATATTATTTAGTCAGCTTAACAACACTCTTAAAGGCTGCATATATACATTACTCAAAAAGAGCAAAAACAAGGCATATTTTCAGCATTTAAGAAGTATATTTGCACCACAAAAAATAAGAGACTATGACACTGAATCAGCAGGTTAGGATCTTTAAATGGATCAGCATTTTGGAAGGATTATCATTTTTACTTCTTCTGTTCATTGCAATGCCCTTAAAATATATATGGGATCTTCCTCAAATGGTACAGGTTACGGGAATGTTTCATGGTATTCTCTTTGTAGCATATATTATGGGCGCGGTATATTTTTACAAACCGCTTAACTGGAACATGAAAATCTTTCTTATTGTTTGCCTTAGCTCTGTACTTCCCTTTGGACCTTTCTATGTAGAAAAAAAGTATTTATAAGAGATGCTTAACAATGGTGAAAATCTCACTTCCCTCCTGACCGATTACCTGGCGGAGACAGGCATGAATGAAACCATGGCCCACTTAACCAGTATGGCCATAAGCGTAGCGGTGCTATTTTTACTGCTTTTTGTAATTCAACTTATTACGAAGAAAGTAGTAATCCGCATGTTTGAAGCTTTTTCCAACAAAACGGTTACCACCTTTGATGATTTCCTTGTAAAAAGTAATTTCCCCAGGTTTGTCAGTAATATCCTGCCCTTGCTCCTGGTGATGGTTGCTATTCCTTTGATTTTCGCGGGATATGACAGCTTTCTAGCCATTTTTGAAACCCTGGTAAATGTGTACATCATTATACTTTCGGTGCTTATCATTCGAAGTATCTTGAGAACCTCCAAGAATTACCTCAAAACCAGGGAGGAGTTTATGGATAAACCCATTGAAAGTTATATCCAGGTAATGATGATCTTTTTATGGGCAATAGGCTTCATTTTTATTTTTTCTGAAATCTTCGACAAATCTGTTCTCAATTTCCTTATCTCACTGGGTGCAGCCTCGGCCATCATCCTGCTCATTTTTAAAGATACCATCTTAGGATTTGTTGCTTCTATCCAGGTTTCAGTGAATGATATTGTTCGAATTGGGGACTGGATCACCTTTAGTAAATATGGCGCAGACGGTTTTGTGACCGAAATAAATCTTGCAACCGTACGTGTCCAGAACTGGGACAAAACGTTCACGACCATTCCCACCTATAACCTTATTGCCGATTCTTTTCAAAACTGGCGGGGAATGCAGGAGTCGCCTGGAAGAAGGATCAAACGTTCTCTTTTTATAAAGCAGAATTCTATACGCTTTATCTCTTCTGAAGATATTGAAAAGTTCCAAAAATTTCAGTTAATCACACCTTATATCAAAGAGCGGCAACTGGAGATCGAAGATTTTAATAAGCACCACAATTTCGACAGGTCGACCATTATAAATGGCAGAAACCAAACGAATTTAGGAGTTTTTAGAAAGTATGTAGATGCCTATTTACATTCGCATCCCCACGTAAGCAAAGAACTTACCATAATGGTGCGGCATCTCGCTCCTACCACACAGGGAATTCCGTTGGAAATCTATTGTTTTAGCAGTGAAAAAGCCTGGGAAATCTACGAACAGATCACTGCAGATATTTTTGATCATCTTATCGCTGCAATCCCATATTTTGATCTTCAGTTATTCGAATCGCCTTCCGGAGATGATATTATAAAGTCAATTGCTGCTATGAAGAAGGAGAACAGTTTAACTGAAACAAAAAAAGAGGCTTAAAAGCCCCTTTTTGAATATCTATATTATAATAACTTATCTAAGCTCATAATCGTCATCCCTGTCACGAGTGCGTGATGGACGGGTTGTATGAGAACGATGTACATCGTCTCTACGGTCATAGTCACGATCTCTCTCATAGGGTTCATGAACATAATGAGTATCTGCATAATCATGGCGCAGACTTTTCACCCCGGCGTATCCACCTGCCGCAGCTACGATAAGTCCCAGGATTAGTGCAATTGCCAGGTAAAGTGCTGCATCGGCAACTGCATCGGCAATATTACCCGCCGTTTGATTTGCCTGTTCCTTCGCATTCTGCAGGAATTCTTCAGCCTGTTGACGTAAGTTTTCATATTGTGCCAGGTAATTATCTACAGTCCTTTCTGCTTCAGCTTCAGACATATCTGTACGTTCAGTAAGTATATTGACCAAAGCATCTTTGTCTACCTCTTCAAAAGTTCCCTCGAATTGATTTCTCGCTTCATTAAAGACCTGTTCAATTTCATTATCAAGTCTACCGGGTTGTCTTGCAGCGGTCCTGGCTGCTTCTCTTGCTTCCGAAGAAACTTCATTGGCCTGTCTTTGCAGTAGATCTGGATCAAGGCTGTCTTTTTGCGTATCCTCCAAAAGTGCATAGAATTGTTCTTTTGCCTGTTCGAGAGAAATGTTTAGACCTTGATTTTGCTGCTGCATTTGGTCCTGGTTCTGGCTTTCACCGCCACCACCAATATTTCCTATGGCCTGCCCTGTTGTAGAAATGACGCTGCCTACAGCATTTCCTACTCCGGAAACTATACTGCCTACAGCAGAGGTTACCAGCCACGCCGAAATAAAAGTATACAGTGCCCAGGTCATTATCCCCTGGATTATTCCGCTTTTATTGGAAAAGGAAACACCCACACGTCCTGCCACGTAACCTCCTAGAAATAAGGCGATGAGACAACTTATGATCCACCAGACGAGGGTGCCGGTTCCTAAGCCACTTAGTGGATTACTTTCTTCTGTAGGTTCAATACTTCCAAATCCTATTGCAAGGCCAATGAGATTTAAAAGGAGCATTGTTGCGAGAATGGTTACAACCCCCGCAAATATTGCTCTCCAGGAAACCCCTTTTCTTGGAACAGCATTGTAGGAATTTAAATGATTTACATCTTTCATTAGTTAGTTTTTTATGTTTAGATGATAAAAACATCATCAGCTAAACGGTTAGTATATTTAAAGTTATAGCATAATTGACGGAAACTTCTTAAAATTTTGCAAAGCTTAATTTAGACACCTGCTTTTGCTGCTGAAGTTTAACACCTTTTAAATTCCCATTATTAATTTGTTAAGAAAAATTAATTCAGAAAAGAATCAAAAATTACAGTCTATAAAGCACCAAAAATGACATTTTTGAATTCTTTTTTAACTACCGTTTATCTAAGGAAAGCAATCCTAACATTCTATTAGGAGTGGATAGGGCTAAGAATTCCTATTTTTAGAAAAAACATATTTTTTCATGCTTCAGGAGAATGAAACCCGCCAGACAAGAGATCTTTCAGCGTCATTTGAAAGGTTCTATGACAATTTCATAGAGCAAATCCCCGGGATTGCAATAGGCCTGCTAATTATTGTCCTGGGAGTATTGATAGGAACTTACATTGGCCGCTTTGCGACAAGACGAATTTCTAAAAGAACCAAAGATCCCTTGATGAGCCGCTTTTTGGGAAAAACCATCAGGTTTGGCTTTATAGTTATTGCAATCATGTTAGGCTTAAGAGCTGCAGGACTTGGAGGGATTGCGACGGCCATTCTAACAGCGGCTGGTGCCAGTGCCCTGGTGCTGGGTTTTGCCTTTAAAGATATTGGTGAAAATTTCATTGCAGGAATCATTCTTGCTTTTAACCGTCCCTTTAATATTCATGACACAGTAGAAATTGGAGAGAACTTCGGAAAGGTAAAAGGACTGGAGTTCCGATATACTAAGCTGAAAACTTTTGATGGCAAAGATGTTTACATTCCAAATAGTGATGTGTTGAATGAACCTGTAACCAATTACACCGAAGACGGATTTTTTAGATGGAATTTCACCGTGGGTATTGCTTACGAAGACAATATTCAAGGTGCCAAAAAGATCATTCTGGACGTACTCAAAAAAGAACCCACAGTCACAGAAGACAGGGAGCACGTAAATTTTGTAATTGAGGACGAACTGGCCACCAGCACCATGAACCTAAAGGTCTTCTTCTGGGTAGACACTACAGATTTTAGAAGGTTTGCACTGGAAACAAAAGGAACCGTAATTCGAGAGGTAAAAGAAGCACTGGAACAAAACGGCTATTACCTTCCAGCCGATATCCAGGAGATCAAATTGTACAACCAGGAAAAAGATTTTCCTGTGCGATTATCTAAAGATCCCGATGGCCCCGCAAAGCAAGTCTAGCTTTGCTGCAGTCGATCTTTTACAAACTCAATTTTTGATTTGCCGTGCGGCTTGGCCTTCCCGCTTCCATCTAGAGAAACCATTACGATCTTATCTATGGTAAGGATACTTTCCCGTGTCATTTTGTTTCGCACCTCACAGGTAAGAGTAAGCGAAGCATTTCCAAATTTTACCACATCAATTCCTATTTCCACAATATCTCCCTGCCGCGCTGAACTTTTAAAATCTATTTCACTCATATACTTGGTAACCGTGTGTGGATTTTCAAGCTGAATTATCGAGTATAATGCGGCTTCTTCATCAATCCATTCCAGTATCCTGCCTCCAAAGAGAGAACCATTTGGGTTTAAATCCTGAGGTTTGATCCATTTCCTTGTGTGAAATCTCATGCGTATTATCTTTAAAAAATCTGTTGTTATTTGCCTTTTTTGGAGCTGTACTTTTGAAATGCTTCCTTAACGATAAGATCATGGTCAAAAGCCAGCTTCGGAAGTTTTTCTACATCATGCCATTTTGCGAGCTCGGCATCATCATTTCCCTTCACTTCCACTTTATCTTTTAATTCTCCCCAAAAACTGATGCTTACAGTCCGGCCGCGCGGATCCCTGTCCGGCGTTCCATACGCCCTTATCTGCTCAAGATTTTCGACTTTTAAACCTGTTTCTTCTTCGAGTTCTCTTTTTGCTCCATCTTCAAGCGGTTCTTCATCCTTCATAAAACCTCCCGGCAGCGCCCACAAACCTTTGTAAGGATCATATTTTCGCTGCACGAGTAAAATCTCTGTAAGTTTTCCTTCAGAATGAAAAATAACACTATCTGCCGTTAATGAAATGTTCTGTTTTGACATATTTTAAAACTTATTTAAATAGACGGTTTTAATATTCACGAATTCCCTTATTCCGTGGAAAGAAAGCTCCCGTCCATACCCGGAATTCTTGGTGCCTCCAAAAGGCAGTCTTGGATCACTTTTCACCATTTCATTGACAAATACGGCTCCATCTTCAAATTGAGGGATAAGCCTTTTAGCTTTCTGAAAATCTTCGGTAAAAATGGAAACCCCCAGGCCATATTCAGAATTATTTACAAGTTTTACGGCTTCTTCTTCAGTTTTAAAATTCATGACGGCAATTGCAGGTCCAAAAGTTTCTTCCTTCCATACCGGCATTTCCTGTGTTACACTGGTAATAATAGCCGGCTCCAGGTAAGCTCCTTTCCTGTTTCCTCCAATTAATAATTTTGCCCCCTGCTCTACCGATTCTTTTATTTGTTTTTCAAGATCTTCAGCGAGGTCTTCGCGAGCCTGGACACCTACGTAAGTATCTTCATCCATGGGATCGCCGCTCTGCAAATCCGCAACCTGCTGTTTGAACTTCTTCAGGAATTTGTCTGCGATAGATTCATGTAGCAGTAACCTCTTCCCGGCAATGCAACTTTGTCCCGTATTTTGAAATCTTGCCTGTACGCAAACTTCTACAGCCTCGCCAATATCTGCATCATCAAAAACGACCAATGCATTGCTGCCGCCAAGTTCCAAAACTGTTTTCTTAATTTCATTACCTGCCGTTGCAGCTACAGATCTTCCTGCACCTACACTTCCGGTTAAGGTCACGGCTTTTACAATTTTATGCTTGATTACTTCTTCCACCTTTTTGCTGCCAATGGCAAGATTCTGAAAACTTCCCTTCGGAAAACCTGCTTTTTCGAACACTTTCTGAATATTAAATCCACAGCGCATTACATTGCTGGAATGTTTAAGAACACCAACATTTCCAGCCATTAAAGCTGGTGCCGCAAACCTGAAAACCTGCCATAGAGGGTAATTCCAGGGCATAACGGCGAGTACAACACCCAATGGCTCGTAGCTTATATAGCTTTTATATGCATCGGTCTCAATTTCTTCAGATTCCAGGTGATCTTCAGCATTTTCGGAATAATAATCACACACCCAGGCGCATTTTTCAACTTCTGCGAGAGATTGTGTAATGGGTTTTCCCATTTCTGCCGTGATAGCTTCGGCATATTCCCTGTTATTGTTCCGAAGTTCCTTTGCGGCTTTTTTCATAAGCTTCGATCTTTCAGAAAAGTCGGTTCTTTTCCACTTTTTGAAACAATTGTCTGCAGTTATTAAGGCCTCATCTATTTCAGAAGAAGATAATTCCTCAAAGTTTTCCAGTTCATTTCCTGTATATGGATTTTTTGAAGTGATCATAAAATTCAAGTTTTCCTAAAGATAAAAAGAAGGCTGCAGGTTTGAAAAAACATTAAGGTTCTTTAACGCTCCCGTTGTTTATAACTCCATAATAAAAATAACTGCTTTTCAATTTTACAGGCATTGAATATTCTATCTTTAGGAAAACAGCTGTCATGAAAGATCGAAAGCAACATTTAATAGAAATGCGCCCAGACATTCCTTCTGCTATTTTAACTGATAAAATGGGAGCAGAAGAATTTTTTCAGAACAAGACTTTGAGGCCGGTTATTAAACTGCAGCGGGAATTGTTGATAGCGGCTTTTAAGAACTACACACGAAAGCATAAAAATGCCTTTTTAAAGCTTTCGGTAGAGAAGCGATTGCTTTATATCGAGAACGCTATCCAGAAAGATATAAAATTCCGGAACAGCCTTAAAGGGATGATTATAGGAATGTTTACTGTAGAGGAATATATGCTGTACACCGAAAATTCTTCTGCATTGAATAAGCGCATGATGAAGCTGGTACAAAATTCGTTACAGGACAGTATTCAATTATTAGAAAGCGATATGGTATGTGAGCAAACCTAGGAGAATAGTGATTGCAAAGCTCATGAGAGTGCCAATAAGCACATATTCTGTCTGCTTTCTTGCGCCTGTTTCTGTTTTATCGCTGAATCTAAGAATTGATTTTGCGGCAATTAAAAATCCAATGGCAGAAAAATATCCGGTAAGAATAAACGTAAGTACCAGTATACGTTCAAAAATGCCAATGTAAAGCCCTGCATCCTGAAGACCGGTTTTTTCTTCTACATCACCAATCTCATTTTGCCAGCGGGCAGTTGCCTTTCCAATGATAAAACCTACCGGAAAAATAACAAGTAAATAAGCTGAAATGGTGATCAATAGTTGTTCAGAATTCATGATTCCTGTCAAAAACGGAAGTACTTCTGAAGTATAATCGGCCAGGACCAGCCATATCATTAAAATGATAAAAATGTGAAAAAACTGATCTAAGAGAAAGATCCTGAGATTGTCTTTTTTCTGCTGAAGTTTCCACCAGTCAATCAAAAAGTGGCTCACACTTATTACCACAGGCACAAGCCATAAATGCCATTTTTGAAGCAACAAATAAGTGACTAGTCCTGCAATAATGGAATGCACATATAAATATCCTGAAGTGGCTTTTCTTTTTCTTTTATGCTCGACCCAGGAAGTTGGCTGCAGCACAAAATCTGTTAAGATATGAGCCAGCAATAACTGTATTAGGATTAGAAGAGGACTATTCATGGGCGAAGCTTCTTATCCATAACTCTTTCATACCTTTCAACCAGTTTTGCAATAGCTTCCCAGCCCGAAGCTTTTTTGCGTTGATTTACTGCCGACTGGCTAATCTTTATTCTTTCGGCTATTTCCCTTTCCTTTAATCCCTGCATTAAATGGTAAACCACCTCTGCAGAAGCCGTACTCCATTTGTCCATTAAAAGATCCATTAAAAAGAAACTGGTATTAAACTCTTCATTAATTTCCTCATCAATGGTTTTTATTTTTGTGCGCTGTGTTTCCGACTTCATTTCATCCAGGGTCCTGCCGGAAAACTGAAAAGCCTGTCCGTTTGATTCTGCAATGGAATCCCGCTGAAGTTCTAATGATCCAATTCCCAGTGCCAGGTTGAAGTCGGCCAGTTTAGAAACCGCTCTTCCCGAAGATGTTTCACGTGAGGGAATTTGATTGACAGCAGTTTTTATTTGAAGCCCTATTCGCAAGGCCCACTTAGGTTCCTGGATGATCCCCTGAAAACTATCTCCACGATATATTTCAAACTGCACAGATTTCTGCCCGTACTCGTTCTGGATTTTCTCAAATTCTAATTGTAGCGTGTTCAAAACACTGTTTAAAAATTCTTCTTCATATAGAGAGGAATCCACAAGATCTGCTGTTATAACGGCTACCATATTTCAAATATAATAAAATAAGGCTAGAAACTTATTTTTAACAAATATAAGCTTAAAAACTTATAAAACAATAAAATAAGTCTAAAACCTTATAATATTATTAAAGCGGATATTAAACTTTTCCTAATTGTTCTTTATTCCCAAGACCGTTCAATAAATTTATAAAAAACGATAACATGAGCATTAATAAAGAAGAATTATTCAACAAATGTCTTGATTCCGTCAATGATCAAATTGAGAAATACCGCGGCAAAATGGATGAAATAAGCGGCCAGAATGAAGAAAACAAAATGCATCCAGATTTTGACGAATATGGTAACAAAGGAGAAATGCTTACCAATTATGAAAAAAATGCGGGTTACCTGGACAATGCACGGGAAATGAAAGAAACTCTTGCAAATTTAGACAGGAATCACCTGAGTGAAACTGTACGCCCCGGCAGCCTGGTGGAAACAAAAAATGGATTCTACTATATCTCAATTCCACTGGGTCAAATAGATCTAGAAGATGGCACAAGTGTCTATGCAATATCTACAGATGCGCCCATTTATGAACATTTGGAAGGCAAAAAAGCCGGCGATGAGTTCACATTCAAAGATGATAAGATAGAAGTTGTAAAAGTGTATTAGAACTTCTTATTCCGGATATTCTATTCGCAAATGGAAGATGTTCTTCAATTTCCTTTTCAAAACCTTTTTAATGAGCTGAATTTCCATAAAAGTAATATCTGAATTAAGAAATTGCTCCTCTTCCATTTGCTTATTAATAATCTTCTCCACAAAATTATCAATTAGCTTTGCAGTGGGTTCTTTTAAGCTTCTACTGGCTGCTTCCACACTATCGCACATCATCAAGATCGCGGTTTCCTTACTGAAAGGGAGAGGCCCGGGATACCTGAAATCTTCGGGATTTACCTTGTCATTGTTTTCCTGTTCTTTTTTAAAGAAATAGTATACCGTAGTAGTACCATGGTGCGTACGAATAAAATCAATTACCCTGTCAGGAAGATTTCTCTTTTTTGCGATTTCAATACCGTTGATGACATGTTCAATGATAATTTGAGCGCTTTCCTGTGGAGAAAGTTCATCATGAGAATTAACAGAAGTCGTTTGATTTTCGGTGAAATAAGTAGGATTTTTCATTTTACCAATGTCATGATACAGTGCTCCTACCCTAACCAACATCGCATTGGCACCTACTTCATTTGCTGCGGCTTCGGCTAAATTGGCAACATTAAGGGAATGGTGAAAAGTACCGGGAGCCTTGTCTGAAAGTTCCTTTAAAAGCTTTGAATTTGTATCTGAAAGTTCCAACAAAGACATGTCTGAAACCAGTCCGAATATCTTTTCATAGGCATAAATCAACGGCTGAACAAATAATGTGGCCAGACCATTGAGAAGGAACATGAGAAATACTTCCGGATTGATTTCTGAAATAGCACCTTCCTGGATAATGGTGAACGCGAAATAAGAAATGATATAGATGAGGGTTATCTGTCCTACAGAAATGAACAAATTTGCCCTTTTATACAGTTCAGAAACTGTAAGGATTGTCACAATCCCGGCGATGATTTGCAGGAACATATATTCATAACTGTCAGGAACAACAAACCCCAGCAGTACTACAGTGATAACATGAGTAAATAGCCCGAGCCGTGAGTCAAAAAAGCCTTTTAGGGTAAGGGGAAGAATACATAATGGAACCACATAAACGTAATTCACATTGAAGTTGATTACTCCAATGGTAAGCAGCACCATCAAAAGCAAATTAAAGAATATAAAAGTAACTTTGATATTATTCTGAAAAATGTCTGGCCGGTATTTTCTTATAAAAAGGAGCAACATAAGCAACGCAAGAAAAACCAGGAGGCTGTAACCAAAGATCACCCAGTTATAATTGGCTTCACTCCAAACCTGCGATTCATATTCAGCCTTAAGAGAATTTAATATCTTAAGTTTATCGCCTTCCACAATTTCCCCTTTTGCGACAATTATAGTTCCACGTTCTACACTTCCGCGGGTATAGGAGATCTGGTTGTATTTACTTTCCAGTTCCCGTAAAGTAAGTTCCTCATCATAACTTACATTGGGCCTTACAGCATTAAAAAAAAGTCCCAGCAGTTCATCCTGGAATAACTGCAACTGATTTTCTTCTATCCTGGTATTTAAAAATGGCCTTAATTCGCTTTGTTTTAGAATTTGCTGATAAGAAACTTCATTTGCTTCATTACCTCTCCGAAGAAATACCAGTTCATCCGGGTCCATAGGTATAATTTCCTGTATTAGACCGTAATCATAAATATTTCCGGTGGTTTCCTCTACAAAATCCTGTAACCGGTTCTTTTGAACCCTGTGAAGAGAATCGGGGAATATACCGGAAAATTCAATTGCAATGGCCTTTTTGACGCTGTCAACAACCTGCTCATCATATTCGTAGTAGGGAATATGACTTTCATTGATTTGTTGCTTTTCAGCTTCAATCTCCTGCGGAGTTTTAAGAATGGCGAAGTCGAATGGAGCATAAAGGTTGTCGTACTGCCAGGGTTTTCCACGCGGAATTTCATATTTAAATTTTCCTCCCTTCGGAAACAAATAAACAACCAGAAAAGTGGTGAGCAGAAATAAAAAAACTTTATAAAATAGTGCCTGGTTTTTATAAAGGAAATTTACAAATCGTTCCATACAAGTTAAGCTGTATTCAAATGTACTAAAAATTCACTGCTGAAAGCCTTTACATTGGTTTGTTCCTCATAAAATCATTAAATTCGCCATAGAAAACTAAATTAGACATAATGAGCAAAGAAGTAGTAATAGTAAGCGCCGCAAGAACTCCAATCGGCAGCTTTTTAGGCAGCTTATCAACTGTCCCGGCTACCAGGCTTGGATCTATAGCAATAAAAGGAGCACTTGAAAAAATAAACCTGAAACCTGAACTGGTAGAAGAAGTTTTAATGGGAAATGTAGTGCAGGCAGGCACGGGACAAGCTCCGGCACGACAGGCAGCAGTAGGTGCGGGCATTCCTTATAATGTGCCATGTACAACAGTAAATAAGGTTTGTGCCAGTGGTATGAAAGCGGTCATGCAGGGCGCACAGTCTATCATGCTTGGCGATGCCGATATTATTGTTGCCGGTGGAATGGAAAACATGAGTATGATCCCTCATTATCTTCATTTAAGAAACGGACAGAAATTTGGGCCCGCTACGATGATTGACGGATTGCAGAAAGATGGTTTGACAGATGTGTATGGGCAAATGGCAATGGGAGTTTGTGCAGATGAATGTGCAGTAGAACATGAATTTACCAGAGAAGACCAGGACAAATTTGCCATTCAGTCTTACCAAAGATCAGCTAAGGCCTGGAAAGAAGGAAAATTTGACAATGAAGTAGTTCCTGTTGAAGTACCACAAAGGAAAGGCGATGCGTTGGTTATCAAGGAAGATGAAGAGTACAAAAAAGTAAATCTTGAAAAAGTTACCTCCCTGAGACCCGCTTTCTCAAAAGAAGGTACGGTAACCGCAGCAAATGCTTCCACTATTAACGACGGTGCCGGTGCCGTGGTCCTAATGAGCCGCGAAAAGGCCGAAGAAATGGGACTAAAGATCCTTGGTACTATTAAAGGTTATGCAGATGCAGCACAGGATCCTAATAAATTCACAACTGCACCAGCCATAGCTTTACCTAAGGCATTGAAAAAAGCCGGTATTTTACAAGAAGAAGTAGATTATTTTGAATTTAATGAAGCTTTTTCTGTCGTTGGTTTAGCAAACATGAAAATCCTGGGTCTCACAGGTGAAAACACAAACGTGAACGGTGGTGCAGTTTCTCTAGGACATCCATTAGGCTGTTCCGGGGTGAGAATACTTATAACGCTATTAAACGTACTGGAACAAAACAATGGGAAAATCGGGGCTGCCGCGATTTGCAATGGCGGCGGCGGTGCTTCAGCAATAGTAGTAGAAAGGAGCTAATTTCCAAAGAATAGTTCATGCAGTACGGAATTTGCAACCTAAGCGTGGTCTCTCTGAGATTAGAGCCTTCAGAAGGTAGTGAAATGACCAGCCAGGTCTTATATGGAGAACACTTTAAGGTGCTGGAATACCGGGAAAAGTGGTCGCGAATTCGGCTTGCTTATGATTTGCACGAAGGTTGGATCAACAACAATCAATACCTTCTTATTTCTGAAGAGAATTATATAGAATTTGATGCGCAAGAACTGGCATTTTCTGCTGACCTTGTTGAACTAATTTTAGATAAAGAACAGAATTTACTGCCGATTCCGCTGGGATCGGTAGTAAATTTTCATTCGTTTTTAGGACATACTCACGACGGGAAGAAAATAAGCGGAAAAACTGCTAAATCAAAACTCCTGGAAACGGCGTTCCTCTACCTGAACAGCCCCTTTCTCTGGGGTGGAAAATCCCCTTTTGGAATAGACGCCAGTGGCTTTACACAAATGGTTTATCGCCTAAATGGTCATCGAATTTCCAGAAATGCAGCCCAACAGGCGCAGCAGGGAGAATCGCTTAGTTTTATCGAGGAAAGTGAACCGGGTGACCTGGCTTTTTTTGATGACAAAGAAGGGGTTATAAATCACGTAGGCTTAATGATGAATGATAATTATATAATTCATACTTTCGGAAAAGTCAGGATTGATAGAATTGACCATTCCGGAATTTATAATGCCGAACTACGTCGACACACTCACAAACTAAGAGTGATCAAAAAAATATTATAAATGAAAAAACCCGCAAAAGCGGGTTCTTTCATGTCTTTGAATGCTATAAATTCTTATTGTTGAGCTTCAATTCCAGCAATTTTTTGCTTCATCTCTTCAGCCTTTTCCTGCTCGTTTAACTGATAATATATATTCATCATAGTTCTTGCTGCCTCCAGGTTGTTAGGATTTTTATCTAAAACCTGCTCAAGGTGAGGAACTGCATCACGATATACTCCACGACGCTCTTCTGCAAGTTCATCATAACGCTTGTTATCTTCAGCGCTTGTTCCAAGTTGGTTCATTTCTTCAACAAGTGGCTGTTCCCTGGAAAGAATAACGTGCGCAATATTGATCCTCGCATTGGTCATTTCGGGGTCAAGCTCTAAAGCCTTTTTATAATATTCAATAGCTCTGTCTCTCTCACCAAGTTCAGCAGAACTTACTCCAAGGTTATAAAGAAGTACAGCGTTATCTGGATCCTGTGCAACTACCTGCTCCATAATGTCACGGTACTTTTCCATATCTCCCATGGAATAATACATATCTGCTTCTGACTGTAGAAGAGTCACATCATTAGGGTTTTCTCTTTTTGCATCTTCCATGGCTGCTACGGCTTTTTCATTTTCACCTTTTTCCATGTAGATCAATGCAATATTTTTGGCGATTTCACCGGTTTTAGATTCGGTTTTACGATCTTGTGGATCTGTATAATCACCACTCTTAATAAAAAGATCACGCTGTTCCTTAGAGGTCATGACTTCAGTCTCTCCGGTTTCTTTATTTACAGCAGTATACTCGGTCTGTTCTCCGGAAAAACCAAGATCCTTTAATGTCTCATAGAAATCTAAAGCTTTATCATAGTTACCAGCATTTACTGCGTTTGATGCAGCGTAGTACAAATACAAGGTATCCTGTGTATTTAACTGGTAGCTTTCGTATAGCTTATCTGCAGCACCTTCGAAATTCTTAGCATTTTGATCTGCAATGGCTGCATTTACCAAAGCATTACTTGCAGCAGTAATTCCCTGAGCGGCCTCATCATGTCCCAGTTGTTGTGCCTGTTTAAAAGCTTCAGTTGCCGCAGAAAGATCCTGTGGCGGCACATTTTCACCATTACCAATTAATGCATAACCTTTGTACAGGTAATAATCAGCCTTTTCATCTTCATCCGCTTCTGCCAATTCGGCTTCAGCTTCATTCAAATAATCTTTTGCTTTCTGCCATTCTCCTTTTTCAACGGCTTTCCCGGCCCTGCGTATTTCTCTCTTTTGGGCAAATGCCACGACAGTAAACATAGCTAATACTGCCGTCAAAATTCTTGTTTTCATTTTTCTTGGTTTTGTATTTGACTTATTCTTCGCTATCATTTGCAATAGTTGTGCCATCCTCATTATCACCTGTCATATCAAGCTCTTCCTGATCGCTCACGTCTTCTACATCTTCCTCTTCATTCATCACCTTTGCAACAGCTGCAATAGAATCATTTCCTTTAAGGTTTATAAGTCTCACTCCCTGAGTGGCCCGGCCCATAACTCTTAAACTATCTACTGAAGTTCGAATAGCAATTCCTGATTTATTGATGATCATTAGGTCATCCAGGTCTGACACATTTTTGATAGCGACAAGACTTCCGGTTTTTGGAGTAATAGAAATAGTTTTTACACCTTTTCCGCCACGGTTTGTAATTCTATAGATTGGCTCACCATCTTCAGGATCGTCGATATAAGTTCGTTTCCCATATCCATTTTCAGAAACCACTAAAACAGTTTCTTCCTGCGGATTTTGAACTGCAATCATTCCTACTACCTCATCATTATCATCGGCCAGGGTTATTCCCCGAACTCCGGATGCATTTCTTCCCATTGGCCTGGTCTTGCTTTCCTCGAACCTGATTGCTTTACCACTCTTGAGCGCGAGCATTACCTGACTGTTACCATTGGTCAACCTTGCTTCAAGAAGTTCATCTCCTTCGCGAATGGTTATGGCATTAATACCATTGGTTCTTGGTCTCGAGTACTGTTCCAGAGAAGTCTTCTTAACCTGTCCTTTTTTAGTAGCCATGATTACATAATGGCTGTTAATGTACTCTTCATCTTTAAGATCTTTAGTACAAATAAAGGCCTTCAGCTTATCATCTGGTTCAAGGTTAATAAGGTTTTGAATTGCACGTCCCTTTGAAGTTTTACTTCCTTCGGGGATCTCAAACACCCTCATCCAGAAGCACTTACCCTTCTCTGTAAAGAACAACATGTACTGGTGGTTTGTTCCTACAAATAAATTTTCAAGGAAGTCTTCATTTCGAGTGGTAGATCCTTTTTGTCCTACTCCTCCCCTGTTCTGGGTTTTATATTCTGTAAGTGAAGTTCGTTTAATGTACCCTGCATGAGAAATAGTAATCACTACCTGTTCATCAGGAATCATATCTTCCATGCTAAGATCACCGCCGGAGTATTCTATTGTAGAACGTCTTTCATCCCCGTACTTCTCTTTAACCTCAAGAAGTTCATCCTTGATCACTTGCATTCTTCGCTCTTTTCTTGCAAGAATATCCTTCAGGTCTTCAATGGTGGCCATTAACTCTTCGTATTCTGCCCTTAATTTATCCTGCTCAAGACCTGTAAGTTGTCTCAATCGCATTTCTACAATTGCTTTGGCCTGAACTTCTGTAAGTTCAAAACGTTCGATCAGCTTAGCTCGGGCCTCGTCAGCGTTGTTTGAAGCTCTGATAAGAGCAATTACTTCATCAATATTATCTGAAGCGATGATCAAGCCTTCGAGGATGTGAGCTCTTTCTTCAGCTTTACGAAGCTCATAAGTCGTGCGGCGAACCACAACATCATGCCTGTGCTCCACAAAATGATAAATCATATCTTTCAGATTCAGCATTTCAGGACGCCCGTTTACCAGGGCAATATTATTTACGCTGAAGGAAGATTGTAAGGCAGTATGCTTATATAAGGTGTTAAGAACGATATTAGGAATGGCATCACGCTTCAGGATATAGACGATCCTCATTCCGTTCCTGTCAGATTCGTCCCTTATAAGCGAAATACCTTCAATTTTCTTGTCATTGACCAGTTCTGCCGTTTTTTTGATCATTTCGGCTTTATTGACCTGGTAAGGAATTTCAGTGACCACTAGAGCTTCTTTCCCGTTGACTTCTTCAACACGGGCTTTTGCACGTACCACTATTCTTCCCCGACCCGTTTTAAAGGCTTCCCTAACGCCGTCGTATCCATAAATAGTTCCTCCGGTAGGAAAATCGGGAGCTTTGATATGCTGAATAAGCTCGTCCACCTCAATGTCGTGGTTATCAATATATGCCACAGTACCATCTACAACTTCGGAAAGATTGTGTGGCGGCATATTTGTCGCCATTCCTACGGCGATACCACTGGCTCCATTCACCAACAGGTTTGGAATCCTGGTTGGCAGGACTTTAGGTTCCTTAATAGTATCGTCAAAGTTCAATTGGGTATCAACCGTTTCCTTGTCGATATCTGCAAGCATATCTTCACTAATCTTGCGCATACGTGCTTCTGTATAACGCATTGCTGCAGGGCTGTCACCGTCAACAGAACCAAAGTTACCCTGGCCGTCTACCAGCATGTAACGAAGGCTCCATTCCTGGGCCATCCTAACCATAGTGTCATAAACTGATGAATCTCCGTGCGGGTGATACTTACCTAAAACTTCCCCTACAATTCTCGCTGATTTTTTATGAGCTCTGTTTGAAAGAACTCCAAGTTCATACATACCATATAAAACCCTTCTGTGTACAGGCTTTAAACCATCACGCACGTCTGGCAGAGCACGTGACACAATGACCGACATTGAATAATCAATGTAAGCCGATTTCATTTCATCTTCAATGTTGATAGGAATTAACTTTTCTCCTTCAGCCATATATTCATTTATTTTGGTTCAAAAAACTAACGTGCCAATTTACGCATTTTAAGCAAGCTATCACCTATTACAGCCTATGTTTTCCCTTATTTTATTAACAAATTTTTATAGGTGGTTCGTTAATAAGTTCATTACTTTCTATTTTGATTTATGGGAGTTATTTTGTCAATTAGCTATAACTCATAAAAGGTACGGTTTTTGAAACTTTGAGTTGAAACAAATTAGAGAGAAAGGAATAACATGGATGATAATTTTTCACCAAGAGTAAAAGATGTCATAGCCTATAGTAAAGAAGAAGCTTTAAGGCTGGGACATAGTTTTATAGGAACAGAACATTTAATGCTTGGTTTACTGCGTGATGGTGACGGTAAGGCAATTAATATACTACACGCCCTGGATATAGATTTAACGCATTTAAGGCGTAAAGTGGAAATTTTAAGCCCCGCAGAACCAGATGCCGCAGTGAATTCTAATGAAAAAAGAAACCTTCACCTTACCAGGCAGGCAGAACGGGCACTAAAAACCACCTTTTTTGGAGGCAAAGCTTTTTCAAAGTTCTTCGATCAACACCGCACATTTACTGCTGTGTATATTGAGAAATGAAAATGACCCGACAACTAAGCTTTTGAACAAATTAAAGGTAGATTATGACGGTGTGAAAGATCAGTTCAAGTATATGATCACCAATGAAGATGATTATAACATGGATACACCTTCCGCCGAATCATTTTCTGATGAAGATGCAACTGCAGATGATTCAGGCAAAAGCAACCCGTTCTCCGGAACTACAGGAAAATCTACGAAAAAGTCAAAAACACCTGTTCTTGATAACTTCGGAAGAGATCTCACAGCATTAGCCGAACTGGATAAGTTGGATCCTGTCGTGGGCAGAGAAAAGGAAATTGAAAGGGTATCACAAATCCTTAGCCGTCGTAAGAAAAATAATCCTCTGCTAATTGGAGAGCCCGGAGTTGGTAAATCGGCTATTGCCGAGGGTTTGGCACTAAGAATTGTCAAAAGAAAAGTTTCCAGGATACTTTTTGATAAGCGTGTTGTAACGCTTGATCTTGCAAGTCTTGTTGCCGGTACAAAATATCGCGGACAATTTGAAGAGAGAATGAAGGCAGTGATGAATGAACTTGAAAAGAATGATGATATCATCCTTTTTATTGATGAAATTCACACGATCGTAGGTGCCGGTGGCGCAACAGGAAGCCTGGACGCCAGCAATATGTTTAAACCTGCCCTTGCAAGGGGAGAAATACAATGTATTGGGGCAACAACATTAGATGAATACAGGCAGTATATCGAAAAAGACGGAGCTTTAGAAAGACGTTTTCAGAAGGTGATTGTGGAACCTACTACCGTAGAAGAAACTATCCAGATTTTGAATAACATCAAGAATAAATATGAGGAGCACCACCATGTAACTTATACAGATGATGCGATTGAAGCCTGTGTAAAGCTTACCAACAGGTATATGACAGACAGGTTCCTTCCCGATAAGGCAATTGATGCCCTTGATGAGGCAGGTTCCAGGGTGCATATTACAAACATTGATGTACCAAAGCAAATCCTGGATTTGGAGCGCAGACTTGAAGAAGTAAGAGAAAACAAGAATTCTGTAGTTAAAAAGCAGAAGTATGAAGAGGCCGCAAAACTTCGGGATGATGAAAAAAATCTAGAAAAAGAGCTTGCCATAGCCCAGGAACGCTGGGAAGAAGAATCAAAATCCCACAGGGAAACAGTTTCCGAAGATAACGTGGCCGACGTGGTTTCCATGATGACGGGAATTCCCGTCAACCGGATTGCACAAACCGAGATCAACAAACTGGCAGAATTGCCTCACCTCATTAAGGGAAAAGTGATTGGTCAGGACGAAGCAGTTGGAAAAGTGGTAAAAGCCATTCAGAGAAACCGTGCCGGTCTTAAAGATCCGAACAAACCGATTGGTTCCTTCATTTTCTTAGGACAAACAGGGGTTGGTAAAACCCAGCTTGCAAAGATCCTTTCAAGGGAACTGTTTGACAGTGAAGATGCCCTCATTCGAATTGATATGAGTGAGTACATGGAGAAATTTGCCGTGAGCCGTTTAATTGGTGCACCTCCGGGATATGTCGGTTACGAAGAAGGTGGACAGCTAACCGAAAAAGTAAGACGTAAGCCTTATGCGGTGATTCTGCTGGATGAAGTTGAAAAAGCCCATCCAGATGTCTTCAATATGCTCTTACAGGTTCTTGATGATGGATATTTAACCGATAGTCTTGGACGCAAAATTGACTTCAGAAATACCATTATCATTATGACTTCAAATATTGGAGCCAGAAAACTGAAAGATTTTGGACAGGGAGTTGGATTTGGAACTGCCGCGAAGAAATCTCAGGTGGATGAAAATGCAAGAGGAGTGATTGAAAATGCGTTGAAAAAGGCATTTGCACCCGAATTTCTGAACAGGGTTGACGACGTTGTGATCTTCAATGCACTTGAACAGGAGCACATCCATAAGATCATTGATATTGAGCTTCAAAAGCTCTTCGGAAGAATCGGAACTCTGGGCTACGATCTTAAATTAAGCGATAAAGCAAAAGATTATATTGCTGAAAAAGGATTTGACCGACAATTTGGTGCGAGACCTCTTAACAGAGCCATTCAAAAATATATTGAAGACGCCCTGGCAGAAGAGATCATCACCTCAAATGTTTCTGAAGGAGATAAAATTTTCATGGATTTTGATGAGGAGAAAAAAGAACTTACCATTAAGATCGAAAAGACCAAAAAGGAAACCGAATCTTAATTCAGTAGAAATTTAGATAAAAAGAAAAACCTGTGAGCGCGCTCACAGGTTTTTTTATGTTTTAGAAAATCGCGGATTAATGCCTTTTTTCAAGCACTTCCACAACATCTTTTAAGGAATAACCTTTTTGCTGCAAAAGTATAAGATAATGGAAAAGCAAATCTGCACTTTCATTTAAAAAGAGTTCATCATTTTGATCTTTTGCCTCGATCACGACCTCCACGGCCTCCTCGCCTACTTTTTGAGCAATTTTGTTAACGCCGCTTTTGAAGAGGGAGGCAACATAACTTTTTTCATTCTCCGGATTATTTTTCCTTTCAGAAATGACATTTTCAAGGTTGCTTATAAACCCAAAATTCTGCCGGTTCTCTTCACCCCAGCAGGTGTCAGTCCCTTTGTGACAGGTTGGCCCCTGCGGGTTTACACTTACCAACAGCGTATCATTATCGCAATCTACCTTCAGGTCTACCAAATATAAAAAGTTGCCACTTTCTTCTCCTTTTGTCCATAACCGCTGTTTGCTTCGGCTGTAGAAAGTAACTTTTTTAGTGTCAACCGTTTTTTTATAGGCCTCTTCGTTCATGTAACCCAGCATCAGTACATTTTTTGTCACTGAATCCTGAACAATGGCCGGCACCAAACCGTCTTTATCTTTAGTAAAATCTATTTCCATTTTATCTTGTCTCTTGGTTCTTTTCTTTTTTTTCAAACTTCTAACTTCTAACCTCTAACTTCGCACTTCATTTTAAAGTCTTACCGGAATATTTTGATTTCGCATTTCCTTTTTTAAATCTATAATTTCAATTTCCTTAAAATGAAAAACACTGGCTGCAAGAGCTGCGTCGGCTTTTCCTTCTATGAAGGTATCGCAAAAATGCTGAATTGTTCCTGCTCCACCTGAAGCAATGATGGGAATATTCAATTCTGAAGAAAGTTTCGCCAGCGCCTCATTGGCAAAACCCGCTTTTGTTCCGTCATTATTCATTGAGGTGAAGAGAATCTCGCCGGCACCGCGTTCTTCCACTTCTTTCGCCCAGTCAAAGAGGTTCAACGTGGTGGGAACCTTGCCGCCAACCAGGTGTACCATCCATTCACCATTGATTTTTTTTGCGTCAATGGCTACAGTGATGCACTGACTACCAAATTTTGCCACCAGTTCGTTGATCAACTCCGGATTTTTCACTGCTGAAGAATTTATGGACACCTTGTCAGCTCCGTTTTGCAAGAGTACGTCCACATCTTCCACGGAAGAAATTCCGCCGCCAACAGTAAAAGGAATATTCACAGCGGCCGCAACCCGAAGGACCAAATCGGCTAAAGTTTTTCTCTTCTGCTCGGTCGCGGTAATATCCAGAAACACGAGTTCATCGGCCCCGGAATATGAATATATTTTCGCCAGTTCCACAGGATCTCCGGCGTCCCGAAGTTCTACGAAATTCACACCTTTTACAGTGCGCCCATTTTTTATATCCAGGCAGGGAATGATTCTTTTTGTCAGCATAATCTTTAATTGTAGTAGTATCTCTTAAATTCACGTCATTCTGAACTTGTTTCAGAATCTCTATAATAAGAAGCTAAAAAATAAATTCAGCTCGATGCTCCAACTATTATAAATTTTTATTGATTCTGAAGAATGAAATTTTCCAGTTGATCTAAACTTATTCGTCCTTCATAAATGGCTTTTCCAAGGATCGCACCTTCACAACCAATTTCTGACAACAAAGGAAGGTCATCAAAAGTCGCAATTCCTCCGGAAGCTATTAATTTAATATTCTTCGTTTCATCCAGGATCCTGCGGTAAAGATCAATTGAAGGCCCCTGCAGCATTCCGTCTTTAGAAATATCTGTACAGATCACATATTTTACTCCTTTTTGCTCGTACTGTTGAATAAATGGTACCACATCCAATTCAGATTCCTCCAGCCAGCCATTGGTTGCGACCTTTTCATTATTCGCATCGGCTCCTAAAATGATCTTTTCACTCTCAAATTTCTGAAGCCAACTTTCAAATATTCCGGGATTTTTCACAGCAATACTTCCACCGGTAATTTGTGCAGCACCGCTTTCAAAAGCTATTTTTAAATCCTCATCTGATTTTAATCCGCCGCCAAAATCTATCTTTAGATTCGTTCTTGAAGCTATTTGCTCCAGTACTTTATGGTTTACGATGTGCTTTGATTTAGCACCATCAAGATCCACCAGGTGCAGATATTGGATTCCGTGGTCTTCGAATTCCTTTGCCACCTCCAGCGGATTCTCATTATATATTTTCTTGGTATTATAATCACCCTGGGAAAGCCTTACGCACTTTCCTTCAATGATATCTATGGCCGGGATTATTCGCATTTTGAAGTAAAAGTTTAATTTTAAATTTATTAGTCTTAAGTTGTGAATTTTGTTCAGAAAAACAATCAATTATTTTTGTCTGGTCGAGCGGAGTCGAGACCTCTTTTAAACTGGAACACAACTCCCCAATAACCCCTCGACTCCGCTCGGGGAGACATTGATCTTTAACCATTATTTTCAATTTCCAGAATTTGAATGGTCACATAATCAATAGTCCCTACTCCCCCTTTGGGGGTTGGGGGGCTAGAAAGTTTTCCAAAATCTGTTCTCCTGCATTGCTGCTCTTTTCGGGGTGAAATTGTACTCCGTAAAAATTATCCTTTTTGAGTGCCGATGCATATTCCACTCCATATTCTGTAGTGGCGATAGCTTCTTTGCATAACGGAACATAAAAACTGTGCACGAGGTAAATATACTCCTGTTCTCTTATCCCTTCAAAAAGAGAAGATTTCAGGTTATAAATATGATTCCATCCAATTTGCGGCACTTTTACCTCTCCAGAGAATTTCTTTACCGGAGCCTCAAAAATGCCTAATCCGGTAGTATTTCCTTCTTCAGAATGGCTGCACATCAACTGCATTCCCAAACAAATCCCCAACACCGGCTGGGTAAGTTGAGGGATAAGTTTATCCAATCCCGTGGCTTTTAATTTACGCATAGCACTACTTGCTTCTCCCACACCGGGAAAAATAACTCTATCAGCAGCACGAATCTCTTCAGCATCATTTGTAAGCACACCTTCATAACCGTGACGATGTAGAGCAAATTTTATACTCTGTATATTCCCCGCCCCATAATCAATTATTGCAATTTTCACTCTTTCGTATTTTCTTGGTTTTGAAATCTACAACATCCCTTTTGTGGAAGGTAAAATCATCTTTTCGGGATCTTGCTTTACTGCTACTTTTATGGCTTTGGCAAAGGCTTTAAAAATGGCTTCTATCTTGTGATGTTCATTCATTCCTTCGGCTTTGATATTCAGGTTTGCTTTGGCTCCGTCTGTAAAAGATTTGAAAAAGTGGTAAAACATTTCCGTTGGCATTTCACCAATTTTTTCACGATTAAATTCCGCTTCCCAAACCAGCCAGTTTCTTCCTCCAAAATCTATCGCTACCTGCGCCAGGCAGTCATCCATTGGCAAAGTAAATCCGTAACGCTCAATCCCCATCTTATTCCCCAGGGCTTTGGAAAAAACTTCCCCCAATGCTATTGCTGTATCTTCAATGGTGTGATGTTCATCTACTTCAATATCTCCTTTCACACGGATTTCGAGGTCCATTTGTCCGTGCCGGGCAATCTGGTCCAGCATATGGTCGAAAAATTTGAGTCCGGTGTCGATGTTGGCTTTTCCGGTGCCATCAAGGTTTAGGTTGATGTAGATATCAGTTTCATTGGTTTTACGGCTAATTTCTGCGGAACGCTCTTTCAGCTTTAGAAACTCATAGATATCTTTCCAGCTTTCTGTTTGAAGTGCAATAGTATCATCCAATTCATCCCGTTCTACAGAAACTTCCCCACTTCCAAGATCTTCGTGTGTTTTTATAAAAATTCCTTTTGCACCAAGATTTTTTGCAAGTTCAATATCTGTAAGCCTGTCCCCGATCACAAATGAATTTTCGAGGTCGTATTCTCCGCTTTCAATATAGCGGGTAAGCAAACCTGTACGGGGTTTTCTGGTTACTGCATTTTCCTCAGGAAAAGTTCGGTCTATGCATATCTCAGAAAACGTCACTCCTTCATTTTCAAATACCTTCAGGATGAAATTTTGAACCGGCCAAAAAGTATCTTCAGGAAAAGAATCTGTTCCCAATCCATCCTGGTTAGTGACCATCACCAGCTCATAATCCAATTCATTTGCTATTCTTGCAAGGTATTGGAAACAATTAGGGTAGAATTCCAGCTTATCTAAATGATCGAGTTGATAATCTTCCGGTTCAAGTACAATGGTGCCGTCGCGGTCTATAAATAGCACTTTTTTCATAGATTCTAAAAAATTTATTTCCGAGGAAATTTTATTGATTCTGTTGGTTGACTGCTTCTACTTCCAGGGTTTTCAAAGCATTAAGTAATTTTTCATTTTCCATTGCAGTTCCTACCGTAAAACGTAAGGTGTTCTCACACAATGGCTGCGTGGTACGATTCCGGATCACGATTCCCTGTTTGAGTAATTGATTATATCTTCTTGTCGCATCGTCCACCTTTGCGAGAATAAAATTAGCATCTGAAGGGTAAACCTCTTCCACATAAGATATTTTGCCCAATTTCTCATCCATCAATTCCCGCTGACCTAAAAGATGTGCAATCTCAGATTTCACAGCATCTACATCCTGCAAACGTTCCAAAGCTCTTTGTTGTGTTAGTTCGTTTACGTTGTATGGCGGTTTTATCTTATTAAGGATCTGGATAATTTCTTCGGAAGCATAACAAATCCCAAGGCGAATTCCTGCAAGTCCGTATGCTTTGGAAAGCGTTTGTGTGACCACCAGGTTTGGAAATAGTTGCAGTTTTTCCAGACAGCTTTTTTCTTCAGAAAAATCAATGTACGCTTCATCAATGACTACGAGCCCGTTAAACTCCTCAAGAATTTCGGAAACTAATGCTTCAGAAAAGCTATTTCCCGTAGGATTATTCGGAGAACACAGGAATATGATTTTCGTATGATCATCCACTCTTTCAAAAATTTCTGCTACGTTCGGCTGAAAACTAGAAGTCAATAAAACTTCCCTTTCCTCCACATCATTTACATTGGCCAAAACTTTATACATTCCGTAGGTTGGAGGCAGCGTAACAATGTTGTCCTTTTTAGGTTCGCAGAAAGCGCGAAAAAGGAGATCCAGCACTTCATCGCTTCCGTTTCCTAATAAGATCTGGGAAGTTTTCACATTTTTTTGCTTTGCCAGCTCCTGTTTTAGCTGGTTCTGTTGCGGATCGGGATAACGGTTCACGCCATTCTCAAACGGATTTTCATTGGCATCCAAAAATACCATTTTGCGATCCCCAGCGGTGAATTCATCCCGTGCCGAGGAATAAGGCTTCAGCCGGTTGACATTCTCCCGTACAAGACTACTTATATTAAAGCTTTTCTTCATCCTATTTAAGATTGTTTAGGCGTAAGGTTACTGCATTTTTGTGAGCCTGTAATCCTTCGGCTTCTGCCATGAGTTCTATTGCAGAACCAATGTTTTTTATCCCTTCTTCAGAAATCCTTTGAAAAGTTACTGCTCTCATAAAACTATCCAGGTTTACACCGCTATACTGCTTTGCATACCCGTTGGTAGGCAGTGTATGGTTCGTTCCCGAAGCATAGTCCCCGGCACTTTCAGGAGTGAAATTTCCTATAAAAACAGAACCGGCGTTGATAATTCCGTTGATGAAAACATCCTCGTTTTCGGTACAGATAATAAAATGCTCAGGACCGTACTCATTGATCATTTCCAGAGCTTCATTCTCATTTTCGACAAAGATCAATCGGGAATTTTCCATTGCCGCCTTTGCGATTTCATTTCTTGGCAGCTCTGGAAGCTGTTTATTGATTTGAGCCTCTACTTCATCCAGGAAACTTTTTGAAAGAGAAATTAAAATCACCTGACTGTCTATTCCATGTTCTGCCTGCGACAAAAGATCTGACGCTACAAAAGCTGCATTTGCCGATTCATCTGCAACAACCAGCAATTCCGAAGGTCCTGCAGGCATGTCTATAGCGACATTGTATTTTGTAGCCAGCTGTTTGGCAACGGTCACAAATTGATTTCCGGGGCCAAAAATCTTATTAACTTTTGGAATGGTTTCAGTTCCAAAAGTCAAAGCGGCGATCGCCTGGATCCCTCCTACTTTATATATTTTTGAAACTCCACAAAGATTTGCAGTGTAAAGTATTGCAGGATTTAACTTCCCTTCTTTGTCGGGTGGGCTACATAGAACAATCTCTTCGCAACCTGCTATTTTTGCGGGTACAGCCAGCATTAAAATGGTTGAAAACAATGGCGCCGTTCCCCCGGGAATATAAAGTCCTATTTTTTGAATCGCTTTTTTCTCTTGCCAGCAGTACACTCCCGGAGTTGTTTCCACAGAAACTCTTTCGGTTCTCTGGGCTGCATGAAATCGCTCAATGTTGTTCTTTGCCAGCTGAATGGCCTCTTTTAACTCTTCTGAAATATCAGCTCCTGCAGCTTTTATTTCTTCCTCTGAAACTACTTCGGATTCAAGGGAAATTCCGTCGAAAAGCTGGGTGT
>JACLAD010005729.1_pt1 | contig 59239 bp, 58 predicted proteins | sample 8027901 | NCBI WGS metagenome assembly JACLAD01 (sample SAMN15725071, study PRJNA655200) | protist metagenome | isolation source: fluorescence activated cell sorting (FACS) single amplified genomes of... | place: Spain: Blaines Bay Microbial Observatory, Mediterranean Sea | collected 2016-07-05 | reverse complement strand
GGTTTCAATAAAAATTGTAGGGATGCTGTAAACTTAACAAAATATTGGGAACGGCAGCAGTAATTCCATCAAAATGTGTAGGAAATTTAGGAGCAGTAAAATACTCGGGGAAGTGAGCTATGCAGGGATCTTCCGCTTCCGGTATTTTTCCGCAAAGACCGCGATCAACAGCAGCTGGGAAATGTGGTACAGCATGATAGGCAGCAATAGCAGCCCCGTATTGGCGGCATTGCCAAAGATGATCTTGACCATGACCGAGGCGTGTACCAGTGATTTTTTGGTTCCGCAGAATTTTACTGTAATAATGTCTTCTATGCTGAAATTTAGCCATCTGCATACCAGTCCAAGGCCAAAGTAAATCACAAAGAATATGACAATGACAGCTCCAAAGAGTTTGATGAGGTTTAGAGCGCTTACAGAAGCAAAGAAGTCTGAAGCGAAGGAAGCGCTAAAGCTGGAATAGACGATCAATATGATGATGCTCTTGTCAAAAAGGCTGAGCTCTGCACTGTATTTTCTCGCCAGCTCTCCTAAAAAGCGCTGCATGAACAGACCAATAAGTAAAGGCAGTACGATTTGTAAAAACAGCTTCGTGATCACGTCACCAAATTCAAATTCGGCAGAATTCCCCATAAAAAAGCTCATCCATAGCGGAGTGGCGAAAATGCCCAGCAGCCCCGAAAGGCTGGCGTTAAAGATCGCTGTGGGTAAATTTCCTTTAGCCAGGGATACCATCACGATGGAGGAGGAAACAGTAGAAGGTAGCGCTCCCAAAAAGAAGAGGGCGATCCAAAAATCACTACCGGTGCCGCCTGCAAAAAACGGGATGAACAGCATCGTAAGCACCGGGAAAACAATAAAGGTGGTGGCCTGGATGAGGATGTGTGAACGGTAATTGAGAAAACCCAGCCTGAACTCTGCCGGCGAAAGTTTGAGTCCGTAGAAAAAGAAGATGAACCCAATCCCAATATCGGTGATGGTTTTGAGCGGCAGGATCTCCGGTCCCTGCGGCAGGAGGTAAGCCACCGCGATCGCCAGCAGCAGCGCGGCTATGAATCCGTTGAACTTCAAATTACAGCTCTATTTTCACGTTGTCCAGTTCCTGGATGTGCAGGTATTCTTCAGAAACAAAATCGGTTTCATGGAATTCGGTTTTACGTTTTTTCTTGTTCTCGTAACGTTTGATGCTTTTCGCGAACCGGCGGATGTCTTCGTTGGATTTCAGGATAAGGCCCGGCACCTCAAAGGATTTTCCTTCGGCATCTTTGGCCACCATTGTAAAATAGGAAGAATTACAGTGCTTGCATTCACCGGTCTGGATATTCTCGGCCTCCACACGAATCCCGATCACCATAGAACTCCGCCCCACATAATTCACCGAAGCCTTCATCGTCACCAGTTCCCCAATCTCTATAGGCCTTAAAAAATCAACCGTGTCCACACTCGCGGTCACACAATAAACACCGGAATGCTTGGAAGCGCAGGCGAAGGCGATCTGGTCCAAAAGGGAAAGCACATAGCCCCCGTGGATCTTTCCGTTAAAGTTGGAATGGGAGGGAAGCATTAATTCTGAAATCGTTACCTGTGAATCCTGTACTGTTTTGAAGGTCATATTTTTTTGTTTTGGCTGTTTGCTGTTTGCTGTTTGCTGTTTGCTGTAAGCTGTTTGCTGTTTGCTGTAAGCTGTAGGCTTTAGGCTGTAAGCTCTTTGCTTTTAGCCTTTGGCTCTTAACTCTTGTTTCTTTTCTCTTTTCTCTTTTCTCTTTTCTCTTTTCTCTTTTCTCTTTTCTCTCGTCTCCCGTCTCGTTACTCTATTTCCGCGTAAACAAGGTTCATGAATTCTTCTATTTTTGACGGTTCCAGCCAGCGGGTTACTATCACCAGGTTGTTCTTTTGATCTATAATAATAAAATTTCCACCAAACCCGGCTGCATAGAAAACGTCCTCCGGAATATTTTCCCAGTTCTGCTCATCATTCAGCCACCACATATAGCCGTAATTTGAATTGGCTTCGGAAGGAATTAAAGCTTCTTCTATAAGTACTTCGGAAATAAGTTTTTTCCCGTCCCAGTTTCCGTTGTTCATGAACAGAAGTCCGAAGCGGGCCATGTCTTTGGTGTTGATGAACATTCCGCCACCCGAATGTCCGCCGCCGCTTACCGACTGCATTTTGAGTCCGTCGATGGTCACCCACGAATTTTCATAGCCATACCAGCGCCAGGTAGTGGAGGCGCCAATAGGATCCATGATCTCCTCTTTCAGCACCCGGGGCAGTGGTTTCCTAAAAACATTCAGCAGGGAATAAGCCAGCACGTTCACCCGCACATCATTGTATTTGAAGTAGGAGCCGGGTTCGTTTAGATCGCGGGCTCTCCAGTCGTCTATGCTGCCGTCACGCGGCGGGCGGTCTGCCCAGTCAAAGCCGCCCCACAGCTGCCCGCTCCAGTCAGATGTTTGCTGCAGCAAATGTTCCCAGGTGATCTTGCGGTTGTGTTCCCCTTCAAAAGTGCCGTCCCAAACGTATTTTTCAACAGGTTCTTCTGCTTCAAAAAGACCTTTTTGAAGCGCGAGCAGGGCTGTGGTTGAAAGGAAGCTTTTGGTGACACTAAAGGTCATATCCACGCGTTCGATATCTCCCCAGCTGGCGATCAAAAAGCCGTTTTTCAGGATTAGCCCGGCCGGGCCGCCACGTTTTTTCGTTGGGCCCAGAATTTCGTGAAAAGGTTCATGTTGAAAGCCTTTTAAAATCGCCTGGCGCAGGTCACGCGATTCCGAATACTCGTTTTCTTCGGCAAAATTGATGGCCTGAGTAAAATCAAAGCCAAATTCTGATGCTTCTTTCTGTTCCCAGTGATCTTCTGAAGGAAAATAAATTTCCTGGGCAGTGAAACTGAGTGTGAATAACAGCGTAACTGCTGAAAATAAAAGTTTGTACTTCAATTTATTCATGTGAATCAATATTAATCTGGCTGAGGTGTCAAAAATGACGTTTTCAATTCAATTTCTGTTCTTCTGTGCTTTCTTCATATTCCGAAGCTTTTTTGATCACCGCCTCGGGAAGTGCCTTTTTTGCGGTCGCGCCCATTTTCTTTAGTTTTTCTACGCGTTTGATCAGGTTTCCGTTGCCGTCATACAGCTTGTTCATGGCGGCTTTGTAACCGGTCCTGGCCTCGTCTATTTTCCTGCCTATCCCGGTGAGGTCGTTCATGAGTCCGTGGAATTTATCGTAAAGCGCTCCTGCCTGCCGCGCAATTTCGATGGCATTTCGCTGCTGTTTTTCATTGGTCCACATGCTGTCTATGGTACGCAGCGTGGCCAGCAGTGTGGCCGGAGTAACGATCACGATGTTCTTTTCAAAAGCCCAGTTGTACAGGGAATTATCATGATTAACGGCAACCGCAAAAGCCGGTTCAATGGGTACGAAAAGCAGCACGAACGACGGACTATCAATAGAGTACAGGTCGTGGTAATTCTTTGAACTTAACTGCTCAATATGTCTTTTTAGAGAATTAATGTGATCTTTTAAATGCCCTGGTTTTTCGGTTTCGTCCTCCTCGTTCACCAGGCGTTCGTAGGCATTGAGGGAAACTTTGGAATCAATGATCATTTTCTTATCGTCGGGCAGGTGAATGACCACATCTGGCATAACTCTTCTGCCTTCTTCGGTCGTGAAAGCCGTTTGCACAAAATATTCCCGGTCTTTTTCCAGGCCCGATTTTTCCAGCACACGTTCCAGCACCAGTTCGCCCCAGTTGCCCTGCATTTTGTTGTCGCCCTTCAAAGCTTTAGTGAGGTTCACCGCCTCTTTGCTCATTTGTTCATTCAGCTCCTTTAAGCCGCGGATTTGCTCCTGAAGCTGGGAATTTCGGCCAATACTGTCTTTATGGGTATCTTCAACCCTTTTCTCGAAACTCAGGATCTTTTCCTGTAGCGGATTCAGGATATTCTGAAGGTTTTCTTTATTCTGAAGCGTAAATTTTTCCGATTTCTGATCGAGGATCTTGTTGGCGAGGTTTTCAAATTCCTTGCTGAACCGCTCCTGAAGCTTTTCTACTTCGGCTTTCTGTTCCCGGTTCCTTTCCAGCAGATTCTCAAATTCTGAATTGCGGCGTGTGAGCTCGGTATTCAAAAAATCCTTTTCCCGCCTTATTTCTTCGCGTTCGTCGCAGGCTTCTTCCAGTTGTTTTTCTACCGCCTGTTTCGCCTCCCGGGATTGCTGCTTTAGTTCCTCCAGCTGCTGTGACACCTGCACCCTGTAATTCTCAAACTGAATATTGAGCTGGCTATTCCTTTCCGAAAGGGCACTTTGGGCACTTTTTCCTTTCAGGTTTGCTATAAAGATCCCGATAAAGACTCCTACGGCAAAAACAACCAGGAAACCCGCAATGAGAATAAGTTCGTTCATTAAAAAAGTAGTTTTTTCAAAGATAAATTATTTTTAAGTACGAGTTTCGAAGTGGGAGGTGAGAAGCCGGGAATTAGTAGCTTTTCGATTTACCGGTAGGTAAGCGAATAAAATATTCGTGTTTCTGCCCCTTTGTGGAAGATCTTTAATTTTCATGCAGACCGAAGAAAAAACATACTTACCGCAGGACCTTTTCGAGTAAGGCATTTGATGTAGGACTTTTCAGTTGCAGGGAAAGACTTTTTTTTATGACCGGGTTGTTATCAGGAATTTAATTGGAAAATAACAGTACTTGAGAGGATTTATTCGGTATTCTTGATCTTAGCGGGATCTTGTCTGGTGTCAAAGACATTTGCTATTTCTATAATTTCCGCTTCATAGTTTATCCAATAAACTATCTTATAGTTCTTAAAAACAAGATATCTAAAATTTCGTTTTCTTCCTTTTAATGAATCTTCTGTTTGTCCGACTTCCGGCTGTTTTTCAAGTCCAATTGTGGAATTAACTATGCCGTTAACGAGTTTCAGCGCAATTTTTTTTCCCGCTTTTAATTTATGGTAGCTGTAAATATCTTTTAGTTTATTTTCAGCAAATTCCAACCAATATACCTTTAATCCCATTTTTGGATTTTTGCTTGCAGATCTCCGGCTTCTGTTCTTCGGCTATTTTTAGAATCTTCCATAGCCTGATCCATTTCAAGATTATATTGATCCATACTCATTGGCTCAAGATTCTTTTCAGTGAATTCAACTTTTTTCTTCATTAAGAAGTTTTCAAGGTCACTAATAATCTCTTCATTCTGTAACCTCAGGAATTCCTGAACAAACGAAATTTTTCTGCTCTCTAGATCCATTTTTATAGCTTTATTTCAAAGATACTGAATTATTAATTTGAGCCTTATTTTCTTTTAAATGATCTTGGATCATTGAAACTTTTCATCCGTATTGCAAGGGTTCTAAGGAATCGTAATTGCCAAATCTCAAATTCGGCAACTCCGGAAGATCAGGTTCTAATTTTAAATGACTCACTGTCACGATCAAAATAAATAAGATCTTTTGGAAAAACGCTTTCAAATGCCCTTTTTGAAACCAGTTCTTCGGGGCTGTCCTGGGTAATTTTGTCCTGTTGCATGAGGATGATCTTATCGCAGAGCTGAATGGCAAGATTGATCTCGTGGGTGGCAAAAAGGATGGCCTTTTCGGTTTCGCGGCTTAGTTTTTTCAGCAGCTGTAAAACCTGGGCTTTGTGGTACATATCGAGATGGGAAGTGGGTTCATCTAAGATTACCAGCGGGGTGTTCTGTGCCAAAGCCCGTGCAATAAGCACTTTTTGGAATTGCCCGTCACTTAATTCATAACACTTTTTTTTCCGAAGCTCAAAGATATTCACTCTTTCCAATGCCTGCTGAATATGCTTTTTGTCTTCAGCTTTCACTGTACCTATCCAGTTGGTATAGGGCTGCCTTCCCAATGTTACAAGCTCTTCGACCCGCAGGTTTCGGGAAACAGGTTGTTCTGTCAATACAAGGCTGATCAATGAAGCCAGTTGAGGAGGATCAATTTGCTCCCTGTCTTTTCCCTGAAGAAAGATCTTTCCGCTTAAAGCCGGCTGCATTCCGCTAAGGGTCCTCAAAAAAGTGGATTTACCGACTCCGTTTACCCCGATCACCGCAACCAGTTCTCCTTCCGATAGCTCCACATTTACTTCGGAAGAAATGATCCTTTTTTCCCGCTTTTGCAGGTAACCGGTTTGAAGGTTCTCGGTCTTAAGAATGCTGTTGTTATGTTCGCTCTTGCTCATCCTGCCTAAAAAACAAATTTTCTTTTTCTTACCAGCAGCCATATCACCACCGGTGCTCCTACGAGGGAAGTAATGGCATTGATTGGAAGCGTATACTCGCTCCCGGGAAGTTGCGCCACGATATCGCACAGCAACATTAAGATTGACCCTCCAAAAATAACGGCCGGCAGCAGAATTCTATGATCATTGACAGGTATTACCTGTCTTATAAGATGTGGAACCGCCAGCCCTACAAAGGCAATAGGTCCTGCAAAAGCAGTGATGCTTCCCGCGAGTAAACTTGTGGCAATAATAATGGCTGCCCTGTTGCGGTTAATCTGCAAGCCCAGGCTTTTCGCGTATTGCTCGCCTAAAAGAAGGCTGTTGAGGTTTTTGATACAGGAGACGGCCAGGATTATTCCCAGCGCCCAGAAAATAAAAAGAATTCCTACTTCCTGCCAGGAAAGATCGCCAACACTTCCCAACGACCAGAAAATATACTGCTGTAAATTATCGGCCGGACTAAAATAGGAAAGCACGCTCACCACGGCTGAACTAAGACTGGCGAACATAAGCCCGATAATGAGAATGGCCATAGTGTCTTTAAGCCTTACCGAAGCCAGCATTACCGCCAACATCACGAGCAGGCTTCCAAGGCTGGAGGCGATTACCAGTCCCCAGTTGGAAAGCATGAGCACAGAGGCAATTCCGCCGAAAATGGAAGCGCCCATGATCACCAGCGCAACGCCAAGGCTGGCGCCACTGCTTAAACCTAGAACATAAGGCCCCGCGAGCGGATTCCTGAACATGGTTTGCATGAGCATACCGCTAACGGCCAGCCCAGAGCCGGTTAGGATCGCGGTAATGGCTTTTGGTAAACGATATTCCAGGATGATGTAATTCCAGCTTTCTTTGCCGGCTTCTCCATTAAAAAGCACCGAAATAACATCTTCAAATGGAATACTTACAGAGCCAAAACCAATATTCAGAAATGCGGTTGCTAAAACCAGTAACAATAACAAAAGAAGGCTGAATCTGTATTTTCCTGAGACTTGCAATTATTCGAGCGGTTTGTAAAAAGTGGTTTCGTATTCGGGTAAAAGATCAGGGTGGAAAATGGAGATAAGATCTTTCAAAACCAGATCTGGCCGAACCGGTGCCATTTCATAAAAAATAACTCCGCCGGTTTCCCCTTTTTCACTGCTATATGTGTAAATATTTCTGTTTTCAAAAGCCTTAAAACGGGTGTAGTGGGACGAGGTATTGCTCATTTCTTCATAAGACTGAAACTGCGCCGGACCCATCCAGAAATCTGCATCCTGCGCCTTTTCCAGCACAGTTTCAAAAGCCAGGGCCATACTGCCATTTCCTGAGGTTTCACTGAACACATAATTTGCGTTGGCATCTTCAATAAACTGCGCATGCCAGCTGTCTCCATACGGCAGGTACCATTGATCTTTGTACATGGCGCCGCTAAGAACTGTGGGTAGCGAACCTGAATTTTCTGCAAGTGACTTTGCTTCGAGATAATCCTCTTCTACGCCCTCAAAAAAGGCATTTGCTTCGGAAGTTTTGTTGTAGAAAGCCCCGAAGAATTTAATCCATTCGGCTTTTCCTAACGGAGAATTTTCGGTCCAGTCGGCATTAAATACCACCGGAATTCCACTTTTTTGAAGGGTAGTAAGAGATTTGTTGCTGCCGTCAATTGAAAAGCCAATCACCACATCGGGTTGCAGGTTTAAAAGTACTTCGGTGTTTAGAGCCTCGTTTTGCCCCACTTCGGAAACTTCACCGTTGTCAATTCTTTTCCGGGTTTTTTCCGAAGAAATGTAATCAAGACCGGGAAAACCCGCAAGCGTTTCTTCTTCGTTTAGGATTTCCAGCGAGGGAATGTGCGTGGTGGAAGTGACCACGATCCTTTTCACGGGAATCTTAATGCGCTCATCATATTCCAGTCCCTCCGGAATTTCAGCGCCTTCTTCGGCCAGTAAATACCTGTACGTGATGTTTGCATTGGGCCACGGATTATTAATATTCAGGATCTTATAATTTCCAAAATCTGTAATTGAAAATCCTTCCGCATATTCAACAGGAATTTCAGTTCCTGCTTCCGGAAGAATTTCGGCTTTCTTTTTTTCATCGGTCTTACAGCTTAAAAAGCATAAGAAAATGATGAGGCTGGTTATGTTTCTTGTAAATCTCATTTCAGAAATCAAAAGTAAGATTTTTAATTTTTCGGCTGCCAAATAAGACAAAATGTTTACTTTCGTGCAAACTTTGGTTCAATAAAGATCCTGAAGAAATCGGGCATCTGAATTGATTAAAAGGGAATCAGGAAAATTGAAGTTAGAAGTAAGAAGTACGAGTTTAGAAGTACTGCAATATAATTTCAATTTTAAATGAAGAAAGTTTAAAGGTGTAGTTGTGACAGATTCTAACTTCTACCGTCTAAAATCTAACTTCAAACAAGCCTGAGCTGTTCCCGCAACTGTAAGCTTAGTCCCGACACCTGTCGGGATGCCTGTTGTTAAAACTTCAAATACCACTGTGCCAATTTAATGTGCATGGGAAGGTAAACAAACAGGACGCGAGCCAGGAGACCTGCCAAAAACAACTTTATAAACCTTAGGCTTTCGGGAGAAAAAGCCGGTGGACCATGAAAAATAGTAGTTTTTGCTTTGTTTTTTTGAGCCTCTTGTTTGGCGGTTCTCTTTGCGCACAATCTGTTGATATTACACAACTGGATGAAGTGGTATTGAGCGACGTGCATCTTCATAAAAATTCTTTAGGCCAGCAGGTGACCGTTCTCGGCGATTCCACTATAACAGAAAATGAGCCTTTGTTAACTTCCCTGTTAAGATTCAATACACCAATTTATTTCAAGGAAAACGGACTAGGAATGGTGTCTTCGGCATCTTTTCGGGGAACTTCGGCTTCACAAACTGCGGTGATATGGAACGGGATAAACATCAATTCACAGTTTAACGGCCAGACAGATTTTAATACCATCACAACTTCCGGATTTGACAATGTCGCGGTGCGCGCCGGCGGCGGGAGTGTGTTGTACGGGAGTGGTGCCATTGGAGGAACGGTACATTTAAACAACAGTTTCAGGTTCAATTCGGGCTTTGAAAACCGGCTGAGGCTGGAATATGGAAGTTTTAATACATTTTCCGGCCATTATAAAGGAGATTACGCTTCCGAAGATACAAATGTGCAGCTGAGTCTTTCGAGGTATAGTTCAGACAATGATTATTCATATTTAGGCACCGAAGAATTTAATGAGAACGGCGATTTTTATAACACGGGTATAGACCTTCAGGTGGGATACCTCCTGAAGTCGGGGGATATCCTGAAATTTTATTCCAATTATTTTGATGGAGAAAGGGCCTTTTCAGGCACTCTTGTAGCACCATCAAAAAGCAAGTATACGAATGTTGACAGCAGGAATCTCCTGGAGTGGAAAAGCTTTTTTGGGACATTTACTTCGGGTTTGAAAGTCGCATATTTAGATGAGAATTACCGTTATTATGAAAACAGGCATTCTGAAAATTATGACTTCGGAAGGGCGAAAACCGGAATTGTGAAGTATGATTTAAAAACCCGCTTAGGGCAAAATATGAGCCTTAATGGAATTGTGGATTACCAACATACGAACGGGGAAGGTTCAAGTATTGGAGAGAATAAGCGGAATATCACTGCGTTTTCCCTGCTTTTTGAACATGCGCCGGGAAGATTCAGCTATGAATTGAGCGGCCGTAAGGAGTTCTCTGACAGGTATGAAAGCCCTTTTCTCTTTGCTTTTGGAGCAGGCTTTGCAGTGACTAACTATTACAGTCTAAAAATGAATATTTCAAAAAATTTTAGAATTCCTACCTATAATGACCTTTTTTGGGTGGCAGGAGGGAATTTGAACTTAAAGCCCGAAGAATCTCATCAAATAGAGCTGGGACAGCAGGTGCTTTTCAGAAATTTTGAATTTAACCTAACTGCTTATTTAATTGAAGTCAGCAATTTGCTCCGCTGGGTACCAGATGCTAATGGCATGTGGCGACCGGTGAACACCAAATCTGTACAAAACCATGGAGTGGAGGCGACGCTCGGCTGGCAAAAAAGTTTAAGAGATCATTGGGTAAGTCTGGATGCTGTGTATGCCTATACTAAAACTAATGATGAAGCACTGGATAAGGAGCTTATTTATGTGCCGCGGCATAAGACCAGTGCCTCTGCAGGTTATTCATACAAGAATTTTTCCTGGTATTACCAGTTCTTATATAACGGGAGCATTTTTACGTCTTCAGATAATAATTATGAGCTCGAAGGATACTGTGTTTCCAACACCGGCATAAATTACAGTTTTGGGGCTGGAGATCTTTTGAGCGTGGGTATAGACGTTCGCAATCTTTGGAATGAGAGTTATCAAAGTTTACCGTCCAGGCCAATGCCCGGGCGATCAATAAATAGTTCAATAACAATTAAATTTTAAGTACATGAAATTCAACAGATTTTTATTTCTGGCTTTCGCCGGACTGACCTTTTTCGCCTCCTGTGAGAGCGATGACAACGATCTTCCTGATCCTGAACCGGGAGAACCAGGAGCTTATGCAAATGGGATATTCGTCATGAATGAAGGGAACTTTGGTTCTGGCAATTCAAGCGTTTCCTTTGTTGATGAAGAAATGACGGGTATTACGCACAACATTTTTTATGAAGAAAATGAAGGAAAAGCACTTGGGGACACGGGCCAGAGCATGGGCGTGTTTGAGGACTACGTGGTTATAGTAGTAAATGGTTCAAAAAAGGTGGAGATTGTGAATAGAAATACCTTCGAAGTCCTGGCAACCATAGATGAAGGGCTGGAAAACCCCAGATATGTAGCCTTTCATGGAGGCGAAGCCTATGTGACCGACTGGGGCGACGGGAGTGATCCTAATGACGACTTTATAGCTGTAATTGATATGGAAAATTTCATTCTCCAGGAGACCATTGAAGTTGCTGAAGGTCCTGAAAAGATCATTGCAGATGGAAGAACCTTATATGTGGCACATAAAGGTGGTTATAATTTTAACAACATCATTTCAGTGATCAATACCAGCAATTATATTGTTCGGGAAGTTGAAGTTGGTGATGTGCCAAACTCTATGGAAATTGAAAACGGGTCTTTGTGGGTTGCAAGCGGTGGATTTCCATACTACGCTGAAGAAGAAACTGCAGGGAAAATTCAGCAAATTGACTTAAATGAGTTTGAAGTGGTGCAGGAATTCACCTTTGAAAATCCTACAGATCATCCATCAAATTTACAGGTGGAAAATAACATGGTCTACTATACCCTTGGTGGCGAGGTTTATGCTTTTGAAGAAGATGCAGATGCTCTTCCGGAAAGCTCTTTTCTTGAGTTGACAGAAGTTGCTTCTTTGTATGGCTTCAACGTTCAAGATGGTCTTATTTACGCTTCTTCTGCCAGTGCAGATAACACCGGGAACGGAAATCTCTACATCTATGATGCTGCTACCGGAAACCTGATGCACTCATTCGTGACAGGCATCAATCCAAATGGGGTTTATTTTAATTAGGTAACCTTCTTCGGAAATTTAAAACAAAAAAATCCCGCAATTGCGGGATTTTTTGTTATCCAAAAATGACGTTTTAGTTACTTCTTTTGAAAGTTTCAGGAAGTTTGTCTATGTACATTCTTTGATAATCCAGTTCGTTCATTCCGGTTTCTCCAATAAACTTGAATTTTCTTGAAGCTTTTTTAGCCATAGCAGCTGCATCTTCATTTTGAGGATTGTTTGCGATGTCATTCAAAGCTGCCTGTAAAAGAAGTTCATTTTCGTCCCCAAGAGTACCCATGTTGTTTAGATCTTCTTCAACTTCAATATCGGGGTCAAGACCGTCTACATAATCGCTCACTCCATCGGCATTGGCAGATTTATAAACTAAGGGCTGAATAGCGTAAGTGTGATTTTCGTTAGCACCCGAGCGGCCAAAATTAGGGCTGTCATACAAAGTTACAGAAGCCTGGAATTTTCCGGTAGTGGTGGTTCCAACTTGCACTACATCAATGTAAGGATCAAGACCATTAATTACCAGCTCACTTGCAGAGGCTGTTCTGTTTGTGGTTAGGATATATACTTTGTTAAGTCCAAGGCTGTTTAGAAGTACCTCTCTTTGATTGCTTGTGTTACGATCTAAAGTAATCTTATCGCTAAATCTATCGATATAACTTTCGGCAGACCAGGCGTTCTGATACTTTTCGTTCCATTGCTGTTTAAGGAATATCTGTTCCTTGAACTGCCCGGTAATCATTCCAGCCAGTCCTACAGCACTTGCTACAGAACCACCTCCATTGTACCTAAGATCAAGTACAAGCTCAGAGATTCCCTGTCCCTGAAGTTCAGCAAAGGCATTGTTTAGTTGCTCGTCATAATCTGCAGTAAAGCTGTTGTACATGAGGTAACCTACTTTAGTGCCTTCAACATCTAAAGTTTTCGTGATGTAGACAGGATTTGTGTTGTATTCGGCCTTTGTAAGAGTTACGGTCTCTTCGGTTGGATATATGGTGTTATCCCGAAGATCTGCCAAAGTAATGGTGTAAGTAGAAGACCCCATTAAACTCTGGTAATTGCTTAAGTTCATTTGCTGGCCGTCGATAGTTGTAAATGCATCTCCACGCTTAATTCCTTCTGCCTCTGCAGAAGTATTTGGAAGTACATAATTTACAACAGCAAGAATGTTGTTGTCGCCATAAAGGAGCAAAGCCAGTTGCATTCCATTGGTGGTGCTTTTTCCCGCAAAACTGTTTTCCAGCGCGACATAATTAGAAGTCAGGAAGCTGAAACGATCATCGGGAGACTGGATCCCGTCATAAAGATCTTCCGGAGAGTCAAATGAATCAAGAAAATCTCTTCTTTCTTTATCTGTAGAGAAATAATTATCTCCAAGTTCAGGAACATCGGCCTTATAAAGGTAAATTTCATTCATTCCCGCATAGATAAATTCTTCTATTTCGAGATTTCTGATATCTTCTTCAGGCTCCTCGGTTCCTTCCCCTTCTTCTACTTCAACTTCAGTTTCTTCATTTATTTCTTCATCCTTCGAACAGGAGGTGAAGAGAAATGTGAACACGAAGAACGGTAATAATAAACTGGTCTTTTTCATATGTGGTTTTTGATTTTAAGAAGCTAAAAATAAGTACATTCAGCAGAAAGAAAAAAGTATTTTAAAAAAAAGTTAATTTTTTTTAATTACTCAAATTTTTTATAGAAACTGGTTTCATACATACTCTTATATAAAGGCGAATTCATACCACTTTCCCCAACAACTTTAAAAATATTCCTTTTCCCCTTCAGTTTAAAGGGCTCTCCTTTAATATGTTGCAGACTGGCCTGCAGCAGGGGTTCATTTAGATCACCAATTATGCCAAGATTAGTAATATCTTCAATAATGTCAACATCAGGAGCTAAACCGTTAAGGAAATCTGTGACACCTGCTGCGTTAGCCGATTTATAAATAAGCGGTTGTATGGCATAAGTGTGAGAAGGGCTGGCACCTCTGCGACCAAAGTCCTGGGAATCATATAATGTTACCGAAGCCTGGAATTTTCCTGTGGTGGTATCACCCACCTGTACTACGTCTATATAAGGTTCAAGCCCGTTAATTACCAGTTCGCTAGCCGAAGCGGTCCTTAAACTGGTAATGATGTACACCCTTGGAAGAAAAAGACTGTTTATTGGTTCACCTGTTCTAATTTCATTGTCAAAGCGATTAACCAGTTCTGATGGATTATTTTCTTCAAAATAGGTTTGATAATCTTCGTTCCACTGTTCGGTAGAAAATACCTCTCCTGTAAACTGGCCTGTGATCATACTGGCAAGATCTGTAGCCGATTCTACAGAGCCACCGCCATTGTACCTCAGGTCTAAAATGAGATTTGTGACGCCTTCAGTTTTAAAATCGGCAAAAACGGCATTTAGTTCATCATCAAAACTACCTGAAAAACTATTGTACATAAGATAGCCCGCATTTCCCTCATCTGTCTGCAGCACATCGGCGAAAAAAATAGGATTCTCTGTATATTGTTCTTTAACAAGGCTAACTGTTTCGCCTGTGGAAATGATGTTATTCTCCTCAAGAAGCGCAAGTCCAATCGTATATTGAGGTTCTGCCAGCAACTGCCTGTAATTATCTGTGGTTAACTGCTGCCCGTTCACTGTATGAAATAAATCTCCCCGCTGAATGCCATTTTTGGATGCTGAGGTGTTTGGGAGAACATATCTCACATATCCCAGGACCAAGGAAGAAGTATTAGAAAGTCTTACCAGCCCATATTCCATACCATTGGTAAGGGCGATCCCTTCCAGTGCATTCTCAAGTTCAATATAATCATCCACCAGGAAGCTGAAGCGGTCCTGTGGTGCTACCAGTGCCTCGAACAAATCTTCGGGTGAATTAAAATTTCTTAAATAATCATTGAGTTCTTGATTACTCCCGAAGTAGTCGTCCTGAAGTTGAGGTACATCAGACTTATAGAGATAAATATTATTCATGCCCCGCCATATGAATTGATTTATTTCAAGGGTGGAGGCATTATTGATCACATCATCCATATCCTGGGAACAGGAAAAGAACAGGTTTCCGAAGAGAATGGAGAGGATAATTATTCTAATGCTTTTCATAGATTTACAGCTGCTCATAAGTGCTTAAAAGTAAAGAGTTTCAGGATAATTAAAAATTTTTTGTAACAATATTGTTTTTGGTCCGTCGTAATTATAAGAGCGCCTGAAAAAGGCCTTTTAACTAACCACCAATGAAAGAGAATACGTTCATAGATCTTATGAATCCGGTAAAGGACAAAATGTACCGGATGGCATTAAGACTGCTGGTTTCTAAAGAGGCTGCAGAAGACGCCATGCAGGAGGTCATGATGAAATTGTGGAGCAGAAAGCAAAAACTTTCGTCTTATGACAACCTGGAGGCTTTTGCCATGACGGTCACGAAGAATTATTGTCTGGATCAATTAAAACTGAAGTCAAATAACAACCTGCGGATCGTTCACAGCAACTATGATGACGGAAACCCTTCTCTTCAAAGAAAAGTGGAGGTGCAGGATGATCTTGACAGGGTGAAGAAGATCATTGAAACTTTACCAGAACAGCAGAAAGTTCTTATTCAGCTTCGCGAAGTAGAGCAGTATGACTATGATGAGATTGCTGAAATGACCGGAATGCAGCAAACAGCAATAAGAGTCGCTTTGTCCCGGGCACGAAAAAAAATTAGGGAAGAAATGATAAAAAGACACCGCTATGGAATCAAAAGCAATTGACAACCTGGTCGAGAAATATCTCGAAGGCGAGACTTCCATTCAGGAAGAATCCGGGTTAAGGGAATATTTTACTTCGGGCAACGTAGCGCCTCATTTACAGGAGTACGTTCCAATGTTCGGCTATTTTAGTGCCGCCAAAGAAGAGCATTTTACGGGAGATGTTCGCATTAATCCCCAAAGCCATGGCAGAAAGAAAGTATATTCCTGGGTAGCAGTAGCTGCCTCTGTAGTTCTTGCCGCAGGACTTTTCTTTCAGCAGCCTAATGATGTTACAGAGTTTGGCTCTTATGAAGACCCCGAGCTGGCTATGCAAAAAACCAAGGAAGCATTACAAATGGTCTCTCAATACATGAACACCGGGACAGAAGACCTTGGATACCTTAAAGAATTCAATGACGCAACAAATAAAATTTCAAGAAAATAAACTAAATCTAAATCCTAGAACTAATGAAAAAGCTAATAATTGCAACCTGCGCATTTTTACTACCCTTCTTAGCGGGGGCACAAAACTTTGCGAAGTACGAGAACATGAAAGAAGTAGATGCGGTAGTTATTACCAGCAAAATGTTCAAGCTGCTCACTAAAATTGACCTTAATGCCGATGATCCTGAAACACAGGAATATATTGACCTTATTGAGAACCTTGAAGAAATTAGAGTTTTTACCTCAAAACAAGCCGGTGTACGACGTCAAATGGCGGCCGATGTAAATTCATATCTAAAAAGTGGTGCCATGGAAGAACTAATGCGCGTTTCCAGCGATGGTAAAAACGTGAAATTCTACTACAAACCAGGCCGAAATGACGATTATGTAAGTCAGTTGTTCATGTTCATGGAAGGACAGGATGAAAAGACGCCAGTTTCAGTGATCCTTAATATTACGGGAGAGATAAATCTTGCACAGGTTTCTAAGCTTGCACAAGATCTACAGATTCCTGGTGGGGAAGAATTAGAGAACATTGATACAAATTAAATAAGAGATGAAGACGTTCAAAGTATTAGTGGCAGCTGTGGGTTTGGTTTTCCTTTCCTGCGATAATGAGACCACGCTTCAGGAGTATTATGTACAAAACCAGGATAACAATCAATTCATGGCGCTTGATATTCCTGCGAGTTTACTCTCTGCAGATGTTGCCAACCTTGATGCTGAACAAAAGGCAACTCTGGAAACCATTAGAAAGGTGAACCTAATGGCCTTTCCCATGAATGATAAGAACAGGGCTTCTTACGAACAGGAAAGGGAAAAATTATCTGAAATTTTACAGGATGACAAATACAAAACTTTGATCAAGTACGGTGGGGGAACGCGTAAAGCTGAACTCTACTATCTGGGTGAAGAAGATGCGATCGACGAATTTATCGTCTTTGGATCTGATGAGGAAAAAGGATTTGCAGTTGCCCGCGTTCTTGGAAATGATATGGAACCTGCCGCACTCATCAAACTTGTAAAATCTTTTAATAAAGGAGACCTTAACGTGCAAGGCCTGGAAGCACTAAGCACCTTTAAAGATTAAAGATATTCAGGATTGAAAACCTGAAATTAAGACTGCCTGGAAGCTGAAAAATCGTTCTTGTTATTTGAGAAAATTATAAAGATTGGAGTCTGTATAATCTCAAATAGTTCAGGAGGACGAAAAATCAGCTTTCAGGCAGTCTTTCTTTTTAAATTCCGGTATAGTTCTGCGGAGTGATTTCCTTCAGTTCTTTCTTGACTTCTAGGGAAACTTCAAGCTGGTCTATAAAATCTGAAATGCTTTTTTTGTTGATCGCTTCATTCGTCCTGGTAAGCCCTTTCAAGGCTTCATATGGATTTGCATAACCTTCACGCCTAAGAATGGTTTGAATGGCTTCGGCAACCACCGCCCAGTTATTTTCGAGATCGGCATTGAGTTTTTCCTTATTCAGAAGTAATTTTCCCAGGCCTTTTTGAGTAGAAGCAAAGCCAATAAGCGTGTGGCCGAAGGGAACTCCAACAGCTCTTAAAACCGTACTGTCTGTGAGATCACGCTGCAATCTGCTCACAGGAAGTTTTGCCGCTAAATGCTCAAAAAGGGCATTTGCAATGCCTAAATTTCCTTCGCTGTTCTCAAAATCTATAGGGTTCACCTTATGTGGCATGGCCGAGGAGCCGACTTCCCCTTTTTTGATCTTTTGTTTAAAATAATCCATGGAAACATAAGACCAGATGTCTTTGTCGAGATCCAGGATGATAGTATTGATTCGTTTAAGTCCGTCAAAAAGAGCGGCCATGTGGTCGTAATGCTCAATTTGCGTAGTTGGGAAGGAGTGGTGCAGCTCCAGAGTATCTTCTACATAAGAAGTTCCAAATTTTTTCCAGTCAATTTCGGGATACGCTACCTTGTGCGCATTAAAATTTCCTGTGGCGCCGCCAAATTTTGCCGCAGCAGGAATTTCCTTCAAAATGTCTTTTTGCGCCTGAATTCTTTCCACAAAAACAGCAATTTCTTTTCCTAAACGGGTAGGAGAAGCCGGCTGTCCATGCGTTCTTGCCAGCATGGGGATTTCTTTCCATTCTTCAGAAAGATCAGATAGTTTTTCTACCAATTTTTCAAGTTCAGGAAAATAAACTTCTTCCAGAGCTTCTTTAATACTTAACGGAATTGCGGTATTGTTGATGTCTTGTGAAGTGAGTCCAAAATGTATGAATTCTTTGGACTTTTCAAGGCCCAGCGCGCCAAATTTATCTTTAATGAAATATTCTACCGCCTTCACATCGTGGTTGGTGACCTTTTCGATCTCTTTTACGGCAACAGCATCTTCAGAAGAGAAGTTCTGGTAGATTTTTCTAAGTTTTGAAAAAATTTCTGAATCTACTTCTTTAAGTTGAGGCAGCGGAAGCTCGCAAAGTGCAATAAAATATTCGATTTCCACCTTTACCCGGTAACGTATAAGGGCTTCTTCGCTAAAAAAGCGGCTTAGCTGCTGGGTTTTTTGATAATATCGTCCGTCAATTGGAGAAATTGCTTGAAGGGCAGTCATTTGGTTCGGTTAAAAATTAAAGGAGTAAAGATACAGCTTCAGGTTTATTCCCGAAAGCCGTGCCCAATAATTACTTCGGAAAAAACATCTCAAAAATGTCATTTTTGAAGCACTAGGTTTTCTGAAGCAATCCTTCTACCAGCCGCGGCACACCCACCGAAGCTTTTTCTGCAATTACTTCTAAGTTCTTTTGCTTATCCACCGCCGGCTTGGGATCTATAAAATAAACCGGGATTCCTTCAGGAGCGTAGTGTATAAGTCCGGCAGCCGGATACACCTGCATTGAGGTGCCAATGATTAACAGGACATCTGCTTTCGTGGTCTCTTCCATCGCTTTTTCCATCATAGGCACTGCTTCCCCAAACCAAACCACGTGAGGCCTCAACTGGTAATTGTGTTCACAAAAATCTCCTTTATTGAGATCATTTTCCCAATCCATGATAAGCTCTTCATCAAAAGTACTGCGTACCTTCATGAGCTCCCCGTGCAGGTGTAGCACATTTTTACTGCCGGCCTTTTCGTGAAGGTTGTCCACATTTTGAGTAATAATCTGTACATCATATTTTTCTTCCAGATCTCTTAAGGCAAAATGAGCAGCATTTGGTTTGACAGTTTTTAACTGGCGTCTTCTTTTATTGTAAAAATCCAGCACCAGTTCCTGGTTTTTCTCCCAACCCATGGGAGAAGCGACTTCCATGACGTCATGACCTTCCCACAGGCCATCTTCATCTCTAAAGGTGTTGATCCCGCTTTCAGCGCTAATTCCGGCGCCGGTGAGTACGACTATTTTCTTCATTTGGTTGTGATTTTTTAGAAGAATAAAATAGGAAACTTTGGCCGCTTTTCATAAAATCAAGCTGAATTTGTAGTCGCCACAAGAGAGTAAAAATTAAATGGGATTTCCTATTTTTGCAGCATGAAAGTAACTGCAGCACTGGTTGATTTCCTGGAGTCAAAACTTACCCCAAGAAGGAGGGAATTGTTTAGCAAAGTGATTGAAAGCAGAACCAATCACTTTACCGTGGCAACTCAGGACGTTTACCAGTTGCACAATACCAGTGCCGTCATAAGAAGTTGTGACGTTTTTGGGGTTCAGAATGTACACGTGGTTGAAGAAGTTAACCTGAAAAAGATTGATAGGGAGATTGCTATGGGAGCCCAAAAATGGGTAGATATTAACCGTTATAATTCCACACCAGACTGTATTGATGCGTTGCGGAAAAAAGGTTATCGAATTGTTGCAACTTCTCCCCACAAAGGAAAAGCACTTCAGGACTTTGATATTGATTCTCCCGCGGCAATTTTCTTCGGTACGGAGACGGAAGGACTTTCAACCGAAGTACTGGAGCAGGCAGATGATGTCATTAGCATTCCCATGGTGGGATTTACAGAGAGTTTGAATATTTCGGTTTCAGCAGCGATCATTTTGCAGGATATTACCGCCAGGCTTCGGAAAAGTGATATTGACTGGAGATTTTCGGAAGAGGAAAAACTTCAGAAAAGATTTGAATGGGCAACAAAAAACCTGAAAAATTCAGCAGAACTTATAGAAGTCTTTCAGGCATCACATTAATTGCATATTTTTAGACCCCCTAACGTCACAATATGACATTATTCTTTTACATTATTATTGGGTTGATCACTTTTGTGGCCTTTCTCCATGCCTGGTCCAAAAAGAGTTACGACTTAAACAGGATCATTATCATTAACCGTCCAAAGGCTGAGGTTTACGCTTATATAAGGCAGCTTCAAAAACAGCCTTTATGGATGCAGTGGTATAGAGAGAATCCAACTGTGGTCACCAAATTTAAAGGTGAAGATGGAAAAGTGGGCGCTTCTTCTTACTGGAAGGGCGAAAACTGCAAAACCGGTGAGGGAATACAAAGAATTACGAAGGTTAAGGAAGGGAAATTGATGGAGACACAATTGCTGTTCTTAAAACCTTATAAATCCATTACTATGCAGTATTTCGCAGTTAAGGAAGTTGAGCCGGAGAGAACAAAGCTTATTTGGGGAATTCGCGGCTCGCACAAATTTCCTGCTTCTGTCATTACTCATTTTTACAGCCTGGAGAAAGCTGTAGGAAAGCACTTTGATGTTAGTTTGCAAAACTTAAAAAACAATCTGGAGAACCGATAGTCTCATTTACTTCTTAACATAGAAAAACCCGGATTTAAGAAAACCCGGGTTTTTTGTCATTTTTGAAGCTATATGTCTTTAGCGGTTGAGGAGCTTGTACTCTTCATAGCATCCACTAATGGCATCAAGTATTTGTAAATCGTTAGCAGACTCAATAAAATCTTTGGAATAGTCACAGCGTCTTAAAATTTCGTCGATATCAAGACGGTTCACCTGTAGCAATGCCATTAAAGTTTGCCGGTCAAATTTTGACTGCAGCAAATTCCGAATCGCATCATCGTCTTTCATTTCCCGAAGCTTTTTCATTTCTTTCGGTTTTTTTCCGAAGAGATTGTACAAAGCATCTGCCGGATTGAAAACTGCTCCCAAAACACGTGAAACCGCATTTGGGCTACGATCACCACCTTCATATCCTGAATTTAGGCCAGAAATACTATAGCGGTAATTTTCATAAATGGGGATGTTTTTTGCATCTATTTCAAGATAACCGGTAAGTTGGATTGGCCTAACTACCACTTCCTCCAGCGCAATTCCCAGCTCAGTCATTTTTACTTTTACCTCACCATATTTCAGCCAGTCATTGGTCACTCTTACCTGGATAGATTTAAATCCAAGATAGGAGAAGTATAAGGTGTCATTCACAGACGCCCGAATTTTAAATTCTCCTTCTTCATTGGTCACCGCACCTATCACCTGGTTAAGGTTCACAACGTGAGCATTTTCTATGGGAAGGTCATTGGCCGCGTTGAGCACTTTCCCTGCTACCATGGTAGAATCCTGCCCATAGGAAATGATACTGAACATAAGAAAAAGGGGAATGAAAAAATATTTCATGGGTATGCTGCTTAAAATAAAAAGGGATTCAGAAAAATCATACCAAAGTTTGATTTTTCTGAATTTTGTGTCTATTTTTTTGATCTTCTTCTTTTAATAGAGCTTTCAATATTACTGCTTCTTCCACGACCTTTTTTGCTTTTCTTTCCTGCAGAAGCATCTAAAGATCTTCTTCTTCCTTTTCCTGGAGATGGTTTATCAAAGCTTTTTGGATTGTCAAAAGTTTTTTTCTTTCTTCCGCCGCGATCAGACTTTCGCCTGCCGCCACCGCCACCTCTCGGGGAGCTTTTAGTGACCTCGACATTTACCTGGCGCCCCTGGTATTCAAAATTATCAAATGTGGCGATTACTTTATCTGCTACAGAATTATCAACGTTGAAAAAGGAGAAATTATTTTTCACCTCTACGCGGTTTACATCATCTCTTCCCAGTTCGAGAGTTGCTTTAAGGAAGTCCTTTAAGCTCATCCAGTCAAAATCATCTTTTGCACCTACGTTGATAAAGAAACGTGTGCTGTCACCTGAATCATCACTAAAGTCATTTGAGGCTTTTGCGTTCAGGTCTGATGCGTTATTGTAGTAATTAAAGAACCTGGTGAATTCCACAGAGAAGAATTTTTTGATTAACTCTTCCTTGCTGTAATCTTCCAAAACTTCGTTCAAACCGGTGAGGTACCTGTCGATCTCATGGTTGATCTTGGTTTCCTTGATCTCATTGGCAAGGTGAAATAATTGTACTTCACATATTTCAAGGCCACCGGGAATTTCTTTTTTCTCGAAATTCTGACCAATAATTCTTTCAATTCCTTTGATCTTTCTTACTTCACTTTTTGCCGCAATTACCATGGAAACTCCGCTTTTCCCGGCTCTTCCGGTACGTCCGCTTCGGTGGGTGTAGACTTCAGGTTCATCAGGCAACTGGTAATGGATCACGTGTGTGATATCATCTACGTCAATTCCCCTCGCAGCCACATCTGTAGCAACTAATGTCTGGATTTGACGAGCCCTGAAACTTTTCATCACAAGGTCCCGCTGATTCTGGCTTAAATCTCCGTGTAAAGCGGCAGCGTTATAACCATCTTCGATCAATTGTTCAGCAACCTTTTGCGTGTCCCTTTTGGTTCGGCAAAAAACAACCGAGAAAATATCAGGATTTGCGTCAGATAATCTTTTTAAAGCAGCATAACGGTCTCTGGCATTAACCACGTAATATTCATGAGAAACATTTGAAGTTCCTTTGTTCTTTGTTCCAACTGTAATTTCTACAGGGTTGTTCATGAACTTTTTGGCAATAACAGAAACTTCTTTCGGCATGGTTGCCGAAAACAGCCAGGTGTTTTTTTCTGCCGGAGTGTGCGATAAGATTGCGGTAATATCTTCAAAGAATCCCATGTTCAGCATTTCATCTGCTTCATCTAGCACACAGTAGTCAATAGAAGAAATGTCAACCAGTTTCCTGTTGACCATGTCCTGCATACGTCCCGGAGTGGCTACGATAATTTGCGCGCCCCTTTTAATTTGACTGGCCTGCTCGGTAATACTTGCGCCACCATATATGGCAACAGTATTAAGGCCTTTAAAATACTTTGAGTAATTTTGTAGTTCGTTGGTGATTTGTAAACACAATTCACGCGTTGGGGAAAGAATAAGCCCCTGTGTCTTTTTGCTTTCTGTGTTTATTTTCTGGATAAGCGGAAAACCAAAAGCAGCAGTTTTTCCGGTTCCGGTTTGGGCAAGAGCGACGATATCTGTCTCTTCCTGCAGTAAAATTGGGATTGCTTTTTCCTGCACTTCACTCGGGCTTTCGAAGCCCATGTCTTCTATAGCCTTGAGTAAGGCATCATTCAATCCTAGTAATTCAAATTTGTTCATATAAATATAATAAGCGGCAAAGGTACATATAAGTTAGCAGCTTATTAGATAAATCTTTAGCGAATAAAAAGCAGCCTTAACCCGCCAGGTACTCGATCAATTCACGTACCGCTTTACTACGGTGGCTGAGCTTTGATTTTTCCTGAAGCGTCATTTCGGCAAAAGTTTTATCGCATCCATCAGGCTGGAACACAGGATCATAGCCAAAACCGTTTTCGCCGCGAGGTGCAGTCGTAATGCTTCCTGTGCAAATTCCTGTAAAAAGAATTTCATGGTCGTTAAGGTTGAGTGCAATAACGGTTTTGAAGCGGGCTCTCCTGTTCTTTTTGCCTTCCATTTTCTTCAACAGTTTTTCCATGTTTGCCTGGTCGCTTTTTTCTTCCCCGGCATATCTTGCAGAATACACCCCTGGTGCTCCATCTAAGGCATCTACCATGAGCCCTGTGTCATCTGCAAAGCAATCATAGCCAAGCTTGTTCTTTACATATTCTGCCTTCAAAATGGCATTTCCGTCAATGGTTTCAGCGGTTTCAGGAATATCTTCGGTGCAGTTGATGTCCTTAAGACAAAATAGTTTGATGTGTGAAGGGAGCAGTGCCTGGATCTCCTTCATTTTGTTACGGTTTTGCGTGGCGAAAACCAATTCTATTGTCGCGGGGGAAGTCTTTGTTTCCATAGGCTATTTGTGGTGGTATGGTTCGTTTTTAAGTATTGTGAAAGCGCGGTAAAGCTGTTCTACAAAAAACAACCGCACCATTTGATGTGAAAATGTCATTTTTGAGAGGGAAAGTTTGCCCTGGGCCTGCCTGTAAACTTCTTCTGAAAATCCATAAGGCCCGCCAATAATGAAAACAAGTTGTTTCATACCACTGTTTAGACGCTTCTGAATATATTCTGAAAATCCTTCCGAAGAATACTGTTTTCCGTTCTCATCAAGAAGCACCACAAAATCTGAAGGAGATAACTTCTCTAAAATAAGCTTTCCTTCCTTCATTTTTTGTTGATTTGTGTCAAGGTTTTTTGTCTTCTTAAGATCGGGAATTATTTCTACTTCAAATTTGTTGTAATGCCCCAGCCGGTTTACATAGGTGTCAATGAGATGTTGCAGCATGTGATCATCGGTTTTTCCTATGGCGAGCAATTTTATGGTCATGCTGTTTAATTAGTGTTTACTTTGTAACTTTAGCAAAAATAAGCACTCCAATGATTCCAAAAGAACAATTTGAGAAGGAAATTGAGATTATCATAAAAAATGCCATAAGAGAGGATGTGGGTGATGGCGATCACAGCTCCCTGGCCTGCATCCCCGAATCGGCCCGGGGGAAGGCAAAGCTGCTCGTTAAAGACGAGGGCATACTTGCCGGTGTGGATTTTGCCAGAAGGGTTTTTCAGGAAGTGGATCCTTCTTTATCTATGGAAATTCTACTGGAGGATGGCAGTAAAATAAATCCGAGAGACATTGCTTTTTATATTGAGGGTTCTTCGCGTTCCATTTTAAAGGCAGAGCGGCTAGTTTTAAATGCCATGCAGCGTATGAGTGCAATTGCGACCAAAACCAGAACCTTTGTCGAAAAGCTGGATGGCACGAACGCAAAGATCCTGGATACCAGGAAAACGACACCGGGAATCAGGGCGCTGGAAAAATGGGCAGTAAAAATTGGCGGAGGAGAAAACCATAGGTTCGCCTTATATGATATGATCATGTTAAAAGACAATCATATTGATTTTGCGGGAGGTGTAAAGACGGCCATTAAGAAAACGCAGGATTATCTTCAAAATAACCACCTGGATCTCAAAATCATAGTAGAGGCAAGAAACCTGAGGGAAATTAGGGAGATTCTGGAAATGGAAGGTGTACACCGCATTCTAATAGACAATTTTAGTTATGAAGATACCAAAAAGGCGGTGCAGCTTATTGACGGGAAATGCCAGACCGAATCCAGCGGAGGGATAACTCTTGAAACTGCCAGGAAGTATGCGGAGTGCGGAGTAGATTTTATCTCCAGCGGAGCATTAACACATTCTGTGCATAACCTTGACCTTAGTTTAAAAGCCGTTGACTAGATGCGCAGGCGGGTAGCATCAAAGAAAGAGTCGTTTAAAAAGTGGTGGACCCGCAAAATGAAAAGCGTTGTACTGCCCGGTCTTGAAGGGCTTACCCTTTACAACCTTATCATCATTTTCTACGGCGGAATCGTAAAAGGCACATTTTCTACAAGAGCCAGTGCCATTGCCTTCAGCTTCTTTATGGCGGTTTTTCCGTTTTTTCTTTTCATGCTGAACCTGGTCCCTTTTATCGATTTTATCGATGATTTCCAGATCGAGTTTCTGGTTTATCTTGATTCTTTATTGCCGCCGGAAACTTCTGCATTTTTTGATCCTATTCTTGAAGATATTGCGGCAAAAAAAAGAGGAGGTCTGCTTTCTTTTGCTTTTCTTTTATCTATTTTCTTAATGGCAAATGGGGTGAATGCGATTTTCACCGGATTTGAATTTTCCTATCATACCCGAATCAACCGGTCTATTATAAGACAATATATCATCGCTGCTGGAGTATCTATTATTTTAGCTTTGCTGGTTCTGTTTTCGGTGGTAGTGACCATTTACCTTACCTATATTATGGAGGATCTAAAAACTGTAGGAGTCGTTTCCAACGAAGTGCTTTGGGCAAACATTGGCAGGTATATCATGTTCATTGCCATGATCTACGTAGGAGTGGCAACGCTTTATTATTACGGCACCAAAGAAGGAAGACTTTCGAGGTTCTTTTCTATAGGTGCATTTTTTAGTACTTTTTTAATTATTGTAATGACTTATCTCTTTGGTATTTACATCGAGAATTTTTCTTCATACAACGAACTTTATGGCTCGATTGGTGCATTACTTATATTAATGGTGTATATATGGATAAATTCCAATATATTGTTGCTCGGATTTGAACTTAATGCATCTTTAATCAAGCTAAAAAAGAAATAACCTAACTCAATTCTCAAAATCATGAAAAATCTATTTTTATCCTTTGCCGCAGTTTTTTTCCTTACAGTTTCTTCGGCGCAAACTAAAGTAGGAGGAGTGGTACTGCCTGCCACTGAAACTTACAAAAACCAGAAAGTAATGCTCAATGGAAGCGGCGTACGGGAAAAATTATGGATAGATCTTTATGCTGCCGGTCTTTATCTCAACGAAAAAAGCAGCGATGCAAATGCCATTTTGAATGCAGATAAACCCATGGCCATTAAACTTCATATTGTTTCAAAGCTTATTAGCAGCGGGAAACTCGTGGATGCCGTAACCGAAGGTTTTGACAAGTCAACCGGAGGCAACACAGCGCCAATTCAGGATCAAATTGATAGAATGCTGGTTTTTCTTAGAGAAGATGTAGCTAAAAATGACATTTTTGACCTGGTTTATTTACCTTCAGAAGGAGGCGTGGTCGCATACAAGAATGGCGAAGAAAAAGTAACGCTGGAAGGACTGGATTTTAAAAAGGCCCTTTTTGGCATCTGGCTGTCAAACCGCCCTGCAGATGATGGTTTGAAGGATGACCTTTTGGGCAAATAAGATAGCTGATCAATGTTTTAAAAGATTCTGAAGAATCTGCGTATTTTTAAAAAGTTTCAGAATATAGAGAAACCGTTCTTTTACAGAATGGTTTCTTTTTTATGCGCAAAGAATTTTATTTTTGCTGAAAAGCCGCTCGCATGTCACATTTCATAAATGTCATTTTACCGCTTCCTTTAGAAAAGCATTTTACTTATGCTGTTTCCGAAGCTGAAGCAGATTTTCTTCAACCGGGAATGCGGGTAGCAGTGCCATTTGGAAAATCAAAGGTGTATACGGGTATTATTTCCCATATTCACCGCGAGGCACCACAACTTTATGAAGCCAAGCCCATAGAGCAAATCCTGGATGAGCAGCCTGTGGTTACCCAAAAACAATTGAAGTTTTGGAAATGGATTGCTTCTTATTATATGTGTGCAGAAGGCGAGGTGCTAAGAGCTGCTATCCCAAGTGCATTTTTGCTGGAGAGCGAAACTGTGGTGCAGCTGAATAAAGAAGCCAAACCTGACGAAGCTGCTTTATCTGATGATGAATTCCTGCTTTTTGAAGCACTTCAAAGTCAATCGTCATTGAAAATCCAGGAGATTGTGCAGCTGCTGGATAGAAAAACGGTACTTTCTGTCATTAATTCCCTGGTGGAAAAGAATGTGGTGGTGGTAAATCAGGAAATTTATGAGCAGTACAAGCCTAAAATGGAGCGTTATGTTCAATTGCATGCTGTTTATTCTGAAGAAGCAAAAATGCATGAACTGCTGGACAACCTGAACCGTGCGCCGAAACAGCGGGAAGTGGTGCTGACGTTATTTTCATTGGCGGCAAAGACAAAAAAGCCGGTAAAGGTTTCCGAATTAAGTAAAACGAGCAAGGCAAGCGCTACTACTATTAAATCTTTGATCGATAAGCAGGTTTTAGAAGAATTTCATCTTCAAACGCAGCGCTTGCAGTATGAGGAAAAAGAAATTTCTGCTGCGGTGGAGCTCAATGAATTTCAGGAAAAAGCACTGGACGAAGTGCAGCAGTCTTTTGAATCTGAAAACGTTTGTCTGCTTCATGGTGTAACTTCTTCAGGAAAGACAGAGATCTATGTAAAGCTTATTGAAAATGTCATTTCTGAGGGGAAACAGGTGCTTTTTCTTCTTCCTGAAATCGCACTTACGGCCCAGCTTATCTCCAGGCTTCAGAACTATTTTGGAGAACAGGTGGCGGTGTATCACAGCAAATATTCGGTCAATGAACGGGTAGAAGTATACCAAAATATTCTTGCCAATAGTAAGAATGCAAGAGTGGTGGTAGGAGTGAGGTCCAGTATTTTTCTTCCCTTTCAGGAGCTGGGGCTTATTGTGGTAGATGAGGAACATGAATCTACTTTTAAACAATATGATCCTGCACCGCGCTACAATGCCAGAGATCTGGCTGTGGTGCTGGGGAATCTTCATAAATGCAATGTGCTGCTGGGTTCGGCGACGCCCGCCATTGAATCCTACTTTAATGCAGATCATCATAAGTATAAACTGGTGAACCTTAACAGACGCTTCGGAAATGTGCTGCTGCCAAAGATTGAAGTGGTTGACATCAAGGAGAAGTATCGAAAAAAGCGGATGAAAGGCCATTTTTCAGACAGGCTGGAGGAAGAGATCAGGGAAACATTAAATAATGGGGAGCAGGTGATACTTTTTCAAAATCGCCGCGGATTCTCCCCCATTCTGGAATGTAATACCTGCGGACATTCCCCGCAGTGCCCGAATTGTGATGTGAGCCTTACTTTTCACAGTCATAACAACCAGCTGCGATGTCACTATTGCGGCTATCACATGGCGCTACAGCAAAAATGTATGGCCTGCGGCAGTCCCGAACTTACTACGAAAGGTTTTGGAACAGAGCAGGTAGAAACTGAGTTGAAAGCCCTATTTCCGGAGCATAAAATAGGGCGGATGGATCTTGACAGCACACGAGGAAAGCATGGGTATGAAAAAATAATCACTGCTTTTGAAGAAAGGGAGATTGATGTGCTGGTGGGAACGCAAATGCTGACAAAAGGCCTTGATTTTAGAAATGTGAGACTGGTTGGTATTATGAATGCCGATACGTTGCTGAATTTTCCTGACTTTCGTGCGCATGAAAGAAGTTTTCAATTAATGCTGCAGGTGGCAGGACGTGCGGGGAGAACAAAAGAGCAGGGACTGGTACTGGTGCAAACCTACAATCCGCATCACAGGATCGTGCAACAGGTTTCTACAAATAATTATATAGAAATGTATGAAGAGCAGCTTGAGGAAAGGAGGCAGTATAAATATCCGCCTTTTTTCAGGTTGATAAGGATCACATTGAGAGGCAGGGATTTTTCAAGAGTGAACGAAGGCGCAGACTGGCTGGCGAAAGGGTTGAAGCAGGTATTTGGTGAACATGTGCTGGGCCCTGAATTTCCCCCGGTCGCCAGAATTCGAAATGAATATTATAAAAATATTCTCGTGAAAATTCCGCAGGATCAATCTGTTTCCAGAACCAAAAAGGTCATGGAAAAAATATTTACCAGTTTCAGGGCTATTGGGCCTTACAGGAGTTTAAAGCTGGTTATAAATGTTGATCCTTATTGATTTGCGGCAAGAGCCTCAATAAGATTTGATTTTTTGTGCCTGCTTAACGGGATTTGTTGCTTATCGATCTCTATGTTCCTGCTGTTGTACCGCTCGATCTTATCAAGGTTCACAATGTAAGATTTGTGAATTCTCAGAAATTTATCTGATGGAAGCTGGCTCTCAAAAGATTTCATGGTTGCTAAGACGACAAAACTATCTTTTTCAGTAACAAACTTCACATAATCTCCCAGCGCCTCAATATATTTTAACTTATTGAGAAATACCTTACGGTTCTTCAAATTGCTTTTTACGAAGATGTAGTTATCATCTTCAACAGGCATACCTTCGTTTTTAAGTCTGTAAAGGTTGATTGCTTTAGAGACGGCGTTTTGAAACCTGTCTTTAGAAATAGGTTTGTGAAGGTAGTCGATAGCGTCGTAATCAAATGCCTTAAAGGCATACTTTGTTTTTCCTGTTACAAAGATGATCTGTGGTTTATTGGGGAGGTCATCCAACAGATCAAATCCCGAAAGGATCGGCATTTCAATGTCGAGGAAAATAAGGTCAACTTCGGTGTCTAAAAGGCCATTTTTTGTTTCAATGGCGTTGTTGTATTCGGCTACTAGCTTAAGGGAAGGATGATCTTTTATCAGCTTTACAATAGACAAACGTTGTAAGCTGGAATCATCAACTACAGCACATTTTAGTATAACATCTTCCACAGTAGTTAAATAGGTTAGTTTAGAGCAATATTACATATAAAAATTAAAAGAAACAATTTAAATTGACCAGTGGGCGATTAAAACTGCATTTTATCAAAGAATCTTTGCTTTGAAAATAGAAATATTAATTCTATTTTTGCACCCAATTTAATTTAAAGTAAATTTTTATGAATCATTATGAAACTGTTTTCATCTTGAATCCCGTTTTATCTGATGACCAGATAAAGGAAACAGTTAAGAAATACGAAGATTTTCTTGTTTCAAACGGTGCCAAGATGATATCAAAAGAGAACTGGGGGCTAAAAAAATTAGCTTATCCAATTCAACACAAGAAAAGTGGTTTTTATCACTTATTGGAGTACACCGTTCCCGGAGAAGCTATTTCTCCACTGGAACTTGAATTCAGAAGAGATGAGCGTATCATGCGTTATCTAACTGTAAAGCTAGATAAACATGCGATTGCCTGGGCTGAGAAAAGAAGAAACAGAAACAAAGAAAAAGCGTAAGTATGTCATCTATAGAGCAACAAGCGAAAGGAAAAAAAGATGGGGAGATTAGATATCTTACCCCGTTGAATATCGAGACCAGCAAAGCGAAGAAATACTGTCGTTTTAAAAGGTCTGGTATTAAATATATTGACTATAAAGATCCCGATTTCTTAATGAGCTTTGTAAACGAGCAGGGGAAATTGCTTCCACGTCGTCTTACAGGAACATCTTTGAAATATCAAAGAAAAGTGGCTGTGGCTGTTAAACGTGCACGCCATTTAGCATTAATGCCTTATGTTGGCGATCTATTAAAATAAAAAGGGGCAATTATGGAATTGATACTTAAAAAAGACGTAGAGAAGTTAGGTTTTAAAGATGACGTTGTAAACGTGAAGAACGGGTACGGCCGTAATTACTTAATTCCTCAGGGTTACGCCGAACTGGCGACTCCGTCTACCAAAAAAGTTTTGGAAGAAACTCTTAAGCAACGTGCTTATAAAGAGAAGAAACAAATAGATGAGGCTAAGAAACAGGCTGAAAAATTAAATGGTCTTGACATCACGCTTACTGCCAAGGCAGGTGCAGGTGATAAGATCTACGGGTCTGTTACAGATGCAGATCTTGCTGACGCTTTAGCTAAAGAAGGTGTGGAAATCGATAGAAAATATATTTCTATTGCCGGTGGAAACATCAAGCGATTAGGGCAGTACGATGCTACCCTTCGTTTCCACAGAGAGGTTATCTCTAACTTCTCTTTTGATGTGGTTGCAGAAGCATAATCATCTAAGCATATAAAATAAAGCCTGCTTCTGTTGAAGTAGGCTTTGTTATTTTATCACTTTAAATTTTTCAGAAATGAAATATGCCCGACTCACCAAAGAACAATTTGAAGAACTGCACCAGGAATTCATTAATTTCCTGGCAACCCAGTCCATTACTGCAGATGAATGGGAAGATATCAAGATCAATAAACCTCAAACCGCCGAGGAGGAACTTGATGTCTTTAGTGATCTCGTGTGGGAGGGAGTATTAAATCAGGCCAGGTTTCTGGAGCATTTTTCACCCCAGCAAATCTATCTTTTCAGAATTACCGAAACTGCTATATATCTCATCGCCATTAAGGTGGAGAATCAAAATGTAGATGTGACTACCAGGGCAGGTTATGACTGGTTGCAGCAAAATCTTATGGATGATTCTGTTTCTCTTTACACCTCGTCAAAAGCCATTAGTGACGATCGAAATAAGGATATTTTCGCATTGATTCAGCAAGGCGCAGTAATTACCAAAGGAGAATTGTACGGATTTTTCGAGAAGCATTTAGAGGTATAAAAAATTGTGTTGTTCGTTGCTTCCTGAAAATAATTGCCACGAATTCGCAAATGATTTTTCATTCTCCGAAGCATTTCAGGCAAAAAAATAGTGCTCCTCTGGAGCTTTCAGTTGTCTTTGCTCTTGACTCTTTGCTCTTGTTTCTTGGCTGCGACCTTACTCGTACCTTAATGACTCGATAGGGTCCTGTTTTGCTGCTTTTAATGCGGGATAGCTGCCTGCGAGTATGGCTACAAGAATGGTAATTGCGGTGGCCCACAATATCGCTACCCAGGGAGTTGCAAAATCAAAACCTGCCGCTGCCGAAACTGCTAGTCCAATGAGGATTCCCAGTATAATACCAAGTACACCACCCAGTTGCCCAATAATAAGTGTTTCCATAAAGAATTGAGTAGCGATTGTGTTCTTTTTGGCACCTAAGGCTTTTCTAACTCCTATTTCACGAGTTCTTTCGGTAACCGAAACCAGCATGATATTCATAAGTGCGATAGACGACCCGAAAATGGTAATAATGGATATCGCCCAGGCCGCAAAATTCAGGTATTTTGTAATAGAAAAGATCCTGTTGATCAAATCGTCGCTTCGCCCCATTCCAAAGTTACTGTCTTCTATAGGGTTTAATCCGCGTATATTTCGAAAGGTAATCACGGCTTCGTCCTGTGCACCTTCCAGCATTTCTTTATTGTCAACTTTTACGCTGATTTGATAATTAATATTTGCCTGAGTATAAACTGATCGTGCAATTTCTATAGGAATTAGAACCCTTAGATCCTGATTGTTTCCAAATGTAGAGCCTTCAGACTCCAAAATTCCCACTACCGTAAATTTTACGCCGCGAACACTTATTGTTTTTCCTATAGGATCCTCATTCTGAAAAAGTCCGTCTTTAAAATCTGAACCCAGAACAGCAACATTATTATTATTCTGAACATCAAAATATGTCAGGTTTCTGCCCGCCTCCAGGGAAAGCCCGGAATTTTCCAGAAAGTTCTCATTGATTCCAACTATGCTAACTTCAGGATCTGTCTTTTCGTTTTTATATTTTACTTCAGCAGAAGAGGTCCCGGTAAATGAAATGGAAGTCTGGGTGCCGGGGTACACGTAATTTTCTTTGAACTGTTTTACTTCACGATAGCCTATGATGGGGTTCACTTTTTCAATTTCCCCGCCATTCATACGCACTTCCGAATCATATCGCTGCAGGTTAAAAGTATTCGCTCCCATAGAAGCAAAATCACTGCTAATCGTGTTTTCCAGAGCGTTTACAGCACTTAAAATCCCCACAAGCGCCGTAATTCCTATAGCAATGATTAAAACGGTAAGTATGGTCCTTAGCAATTGACTCTTAATAGAATCAAAGGCGATCCTTACATTTTCTTTAAAAAGTGAAAACATTGGTTTGGCTAAATTTATTTGTTAGACGCATTTAACCCTTAGATGTTACAGCCGGCATTCTATCTTTTGCAAATCTACTTTTAGAGTCAAAAAAGACAGGTGAATTTATATCTTTCTGGTAAAAGCTGATATTCTTCAACAAGCAAAACTTCCTTTTCAGGCATTTTTTCAGATATTTGCGCTTCTAAATATATGATCCAAAAATGGCACAAAAACCTTCTATTCCAAAAGGAACCCGTGATTTTTCTCCTGCTGAAGTTTCAAAGCGAAATTATATTTTCGAAACGATCAAAGAACAGTTTCAGAAATTCGGATTTCAGGCGATCGAAACTCCCAGCTTTGAAAACAGTGAAACTTTAATGGGAAAATACGGCGAAGAAGGAGACAGGCTCATTTTTAAGATCCTCAATTCCGGAGATTTTCTAAAGAAAGCAGATCCCGAAGCTTTTGAGCAGAAGGACAGCCTAAAGATCACTTCTTCCATAAGTGAAAAGGCCCTGCGTTACGATCTTACGGTTCCTTTTGCACGCTACGTGGTACAACACCAGAATGAGCTGGAATTTCCTTTTAAACGTTACCAGATCCAGCCGGTATGGCGGGCAGACAGGCCTCAAAAAGGGCGTTTTAGAGAGTTCTTTCAATGTGATGCAGATGTGGTGGGGAGCACGAGCTTGTGGCAGGAAGTGGAATTTGTGCAGCTTTACGATGCCGTTTTCTTCAAACTTGGATTAAAAGGAACCACCATCAAGATCAATAACAGAAAGGTTTTATCGGGTTTTGCTGAAGTGATTGGAGAATCAGATAAATTAATTGATTTCACGGTAGCGCTTGATAAGCTGGATAAAATAGGTGAGGACGGAGTAAAAAAGGAGATGCTTGAAAAAGGCATTTCTAAAGAAGCAATTGAGAAAATTCAGCCTATTTTCAGCTTAAAGGGAAATTTTTCAGATAAAACTGAAGGTTTAAAAGATATTCTGGCGACTTCTGAAATAGGGAAAAAAGGAATTGAAGAGCTGGAATTTATCAATTCAGCCATTGAATCCCTCGGACTTGAATCTGCGGCTTTAGACCTGGATGTCACCCTGGCCCGCGGACTAAATTATTACACAGGTGCCATTTTTGAAGTTTCAGCGCCAAAAGAGGTGAAGTTGGGATCTATTGGGGGCGGTGGCCGCTATGATGATCTCACCGGAATCTTCGGATTAAAAGATATGAGCGGTGTCGGGATCTCTTTTGGACTCGATCGTATTTACCTCGTACTGGAAGAACTGAATTTGTTCCCGGAAACCGTGGCTCAAAATACCAGGGTACTCTTCATTAATTTTGGTGAAAAAGAAGCGCTGTATGCCTTGAAAGCGGTTAAGGAGCTACGGGCTTCAGGAATCACTTCAGAAATTTATCCTGATGATGCGAAGATGAAAAAACAAATGACCTACGCCAATCGAAGAGATATTCCGTTTGTTGTGCTGGCCGGCGCCGAAGAAATGGAACAGGAGAAATTCACGCTGAAAAATATGAAATCGGGCGAACAATTTTCGGTTTCTGTAGCTGAGTTGGTGGAGAAAGTGCGATAGTGAAATTCATATAATTGGGATAGCGCGGAATAGTAATAGTAGGATGGCGCGGATTTCAAATCCGCGCCAACTATATTTATAAGATCTTACAGGTCTTAAATTTCTTGTCTTCACTCTTCACTCTTCACTCACCTCATTCAACCTTTTCATTTCCTCTTCCGAAAGTTTGAGGTTTACAGCCTCTTCAAAAGATTTTAAATGTGAGGATTTTGTCGCGCTCGCGATAGGAGCAGTAATTCCCGGGCGCTGAATAAGCCATGCCAGGGCAACTCCTGCATTAGAAACTTCGTGGTTCCTGGAAATTTCGTCAAGGGTGTCTATGATTTTTAATCCTCTTTCATTGAAATAGCTTTTTACCATGTCTTTGCGATCCTGTCCCTGCAGGTCTTCTTCCTTACGGTATTTTCCGGTGAGGAATCCGCTGGCAAGAGAGAAGTAGGGGATCACGCCAAGATCGTTCTTCATGCAAATATCCTTTAGTTCACCTTCAAATTTGCTGCGCTCGGCCAGGCTATATTCCGGTTGAAAAACCTCGTACTTTGGAAGGTTGTTGTTTTTTGCGGCATCCAGAGATTCCTGAAGCCTTTCTGCCGACATGTTGCTGGCTCCTATAACTCTTACTTTTCCCTGCTCAATTAACTTTTGATAAGCCTCAAGAGTTTCCTCAACAGGAGTTTTATTGTCGTCGTAATGCGTGAAATAAAGGTCTATATAATCTGTCTGCAAACGCTTCAGGGAATCTTCCGCGGCTTTTAAAATGTAATTTTTCGACACATTTTTTTCTCCGCCCTGCTGCATGCTGGAACCCACCTTGGTAATAAGGGTGATCCTGTCCCGCAGGTTGCGTTCTTTCATCCATTTTCCAATAATCCTTTCAGAAGTGCCGCCTTCCACACCTTCTGCCCATCTCGAATAAACATCTGCCGTGTCAATGGTCCTGAAGCCTTTTTCAAAGATCTCGTCCAGCATTTTGAAGGATTCTTTTTCATCCAGTGTCCAGCCAAAGACATTTCCGCCAAAGACGATGGGAGAAGTTTCTAAATTTGTAGTTCCCAGTTTTACGTTGTTCATCTTTTTTAGGTTTTGCATTCATTTATAAAGATACACAGCATGTCAAAGAATACTGACTTCTGAAACCTGTTTTACATGGATTTAACTTCAGAAATGCCATTTTTGAATGATTTTCTTCTGAAATTTTCCTCAAAGCAAAGGAAAGGAAGCTTTTCAAAATGAGAATATTCTATCTTAGCTGAACAAATTCCGAAGAAAATGAAAAAGATTCTCTTGATTTTCATCCTGCTTTTTAATTGTGCCGAAATTTTCGCTCAGCAAACCATTTCCGGATATGTAAATCTGGAGACTTTCGGCGATACCAAACAAGAGGTGGTTCTTTCCAGGACAGATTCCTGGAATGAAAACGTCCGGGAAGAAATTATTTCCACAGCCGCAATCTGGGAGGACGGCTACTTTGCTTTTGAGGACGCCGCTTTTTCAGAAAAGGACGGGACTTACAGGATTCGGGTGCAAAATGCTACTTCTGAAGGATATAAAATACTGGATACAACTATTAACAACTTCAGGTCGTTCATTTTTTCGAACCGGGACACATTGTTCTTTCAGAAGGGGAGCGAACTGCTTTCAGATCATTCCACCAGCAACAAGGCAGATAAAGAATGGCAGAAATTAAAGGAATATGAGGAGAAAATAGCTGCCGCCAATGATTTGTCTCCTGATGAATACCTCGCGCAAAAACGGAATTACACCAAAGATTCTCTGCAAATCCTGCTTGTCAAGCTTATAAGCATTAAAACCCTGGATGAAAAGAATCTTTTGGAGCGGGATATAAAAGAAAATGCCGATTTCTATCTCGATTTGCTTGAAAAGTTACAGGAAAGCGATCTCGACCCTGCTTCCTACACCTATCTTGAAAGTAAGATCAGGTCGGCACACATGGATCGCATTCAGCGAAAATATCAGGTAAGTGTAGTTTTGAATCTACTTGGATTTTCAGGAGTTGCTGGGCTGCTTTTTGTGGTTTTCAGGATGCGGAGAAAAAAGGAAAATCTGCCGCGCGTGCCACTAAGCAAGCAGGAAGAAAACGTGAAAAACCTTCTCTTGGAAGGAAAAACCAACAAAGAAATTGCTGCGGCATTATTTATAAGCATCAGTACAGTAAAAACGCATACTTCAAACATTTACAGTAAGTTAAATGTTTCCAATCGCCGGGAATTGCTTCAGAATAATAGATTTCATACCGGTACTAGTACCTAAATCAGCTTAAGAAACCCCTTTTTAAGCCTGCATCTAAGGTTATTTGTTTCAAAATGGAATAGAATGAAACAAATGACTTTAGGATTTACCTTTTTAAACCGCATTTTGGGATGGCTTGTTTTCCTGATCGCGCTAGTTACCTACAGTTTTACCCTCGAGCCCACCACCAGTTTCTGGGATGCAGGGGAATATATTGCCACCGCCTCCAATCTTGAAGTGGGACATCCTCCCGGGGCACCTTTATACCAGATGATGGGTGCATTTTTCTCGGTTTTTGCTCAGGATCACGGGGAGATCGCGCGAATGATCAATTTTATGTCGGCCCTTTCCAGTGCTTTTACAATTATGATATTGTTTCGAACTCTCACTCTTTTGCTGCTTAGAGAAAGAGATCGAGAAATGCCATTTTCAGGAGGTAAGCAAATGGCGATTCTGGGCAGCGCGTTTACGGCAGCTCTGGCATTTGCTTTTACAGACAGTTTCTGGTTCAATGCCGTGGAAGCTGAGGTCTACGCCATGTCCACTTGTTTTATGGCCTTGCTTTTTTACGTGGGCCTGCTTTGGGAACGTGACATGTTCAAGCCGCGCGGAAATCGCTGGTTGATCCTCATTTCTTTTGTAACCGGACTTTCCTTCGGAATCCATTTTCTAACCCTCCTGGCCATTCCTGCAGTGGGATTGCTCTATTATTTTAAAAACTTCCGGGAAATTACGCTCAAAAATTTCATCATTGCCAACATGGCGGTGGTGGCGGTCCTTCTGTTCGTTTTCAAATTACTTTTGCCATATACGCTTTCCTTCGTTGCTGCTTCAGAAATATTCTTTACAAATGCTGTGGGATTGCCGTTCAATTTTGGAACACTCATCGCCCTTTTGTTTATTGTCACTTTGTTTTACTTCGGAATAAAACTTACACGAAGAAAAAATTACGTTCAGCTGAACACCTTGTTGCTGTGTTTACTGTTTATCCTGGTAGGATTTTCCGGATGGATGATGTTACCGGTACGTGCAAATGCCAACACGGTGATCAATGAAAATAAACCCGACGATGCACGGGAATTGCTGGCATATTACAATCGTGAACAGTATGGCGAAGTACCATTGTTTTTTGGACCTCAATTCACTGAAATGTACAGTGGCCTCGATCCTGAAAATCCCTATAAAGACGATGCTCCAAATTATGAACAGGACCATGATCTGGGAAAATACATTATCGTGAATGAATATAAAAACGCCCGCAGCAATTTCAATGATAAACATAAGACGCTCCTGCCAAGAATGTGGAGCAGCCAGCATGCAGCCAGTTACATGAATATTGCAGGTCCTCCCGCGTTTACAATAAAACCGGAATATCAGGGAGAGGAACAGCTGGTAGAGGTGGTGACAAAATTTAGAAGAGATGTGGCCTCAGGAAGGGCAGGAGGTGAGGAGTACCACAACTTTTTTAACAGGTTCCGGGATTACCTGGAGGTTGAGAAACCTTCTTTTGGTGCAAACCTTGATTTTTTGCTGGAGTACCAGCTGGGCTACATGTACTGGCGTTACTTTATGTGGAATTTTGCAGGACGACAAAATGATATACAGGGGAAATATTCCGATCTCAACGGAAACTGGCTCAGCGGCATCAAATTCATTGATGAAGCGCGGCTGGGTTCCCAGGAAAATTTGACGCAGGATATGAAGTCCAACAAAGCCAGGAATACCTATTTTTTTCTGCCGTTAATTCTCGGGATCACAGGTTTGCTGTTTCAGTTTCACCGTGACAAAAGAATGTTTTGGGTATTAATGGTTTTTTTCCTCTTTACGGGAATTGCAATAAAAATATATCTTAATGAAGCTCCTTTCCAGGTAAGAGAACGGGATTATGCGCTGGTGGGATCTTTTTATGTTTTTGCAATCTGGATAGGATTTGGAGTTTATGCATTATTTTTTGTTTTACAGAAGTTCCTTAAAGCAAAGGCGGCGGCTGTTTTCGCCACCGGGCTTTCCCTGCTTGCAGGCCCGGTGTTGCTGGCTTCTGAAAACCGGGACGATCACGACCGCTCCAATAGATATACTGCCCTTGCAATGGCAAAAATGTACCTGGACTCCGTTGATGAAAATGCCATTTTATTTACTATTGGCGACAATGACACCTTTCTCTTATGGTACGCCCAGCAGGTAGAAGGCTACCGTCGCGATGTAAGAATTGTGAATACCATGCTGCTGGCTACCGACTGGTATATAGGCCAGATGAAACGTAAAGCATGGGACAGTGAACCCATACCTTCGCAGCTGGAGTACAGCCAATACCGGGCGGGAACGAATGATTTCATTATTCACCAGCCTGTAACCAGTGACACCCTTGATCTACAATCATGGATGAACTGGATTGACAGCGAAAATCCTGTGACATATGCAGAGCTGCAAAGTGGGCGGGTGGTAAAAACCTTTCCCACCAAATCAATAAATGTATCGGTAAACAAGAAAAATGTCCTGGCAAACGGGATCGTGAGCCATGAGGACGCCGGTGACATTGTAGACAGTATTTCTATTGAATTAAAGGAAAATGCAGTCTATAAAAATGAATTGTTAATGCTGGATATACTTGCCAACAACGACTGGCAGCGGCCCATCTATTTTTCAGGGGGGAGTTTTGAGGATGAGGATTACCTGTGGATGAAGGACTATCTTCAGCTCGACGGAGTGGCTTATAAACTGGTTCCTGTAAAAATCCCTGCAGATCCTGAAGATCCCTTAAAAATGGGAAGAATAGACATTAATAAAATGTATGAAATAGCAATAGGCTGGGACTGGGGAAATATGGAGGATACATCTATTTATCACGACCCTGAAACCCGCAGGAACAGTATTTCTTATAGGAGGAGCCTTGCACGTCTTGCAGAAAATTTACTGGAAGAAGGAGAAAGAAACAAAGCAAAGGAAATCCTGGATCTTGCCATGGAAAAAATGCCGATGGATTTTTACGGATATTATTTTTTGTATGAACCTTATATCAGGGGGTATTTTGAAGTTGGAGAACCACAAAAGGCACTGGAGCTGTGGGAAAAAGTGGTGGCAAAATACCAGGAGAACCTTATCTTCTACAGTGGCTGGGATTTAGAACGACAATATGAACACGCCGGACCAATTTTTAATGACCTTGAGCAGTATCGAGCCCTTGTTGATATATTGAAAATTTACAAAGACCAGAAATTTACTGCTCAGGAAGCTGAAGAATTCAACAGTTATCTAAACCTCTTCAGCCATTTTTATCAGTAGAACATAAACTAAAACAGGTTTTCTTTTATGTACGGCTGAATTTCTGAGTTAATAAAAGAGAATTTTCAGGAGAAAAAGAAGAGTTTCTAATCGCTCTCTTCCATATCTTCTCTTAATGCCTCGAGGTAGGCTATTTCCATTTCGCTGTTAAAAATACAATCCTGGTCTTCAGGATTCTTTTTGATAGTTTCTAGTAATTCTTCGATCCTATCGTAGATTTCTATTAATGTCATTTTGTAGGGGCTTGTGATTACATAAATAGTACATTATAAAATAACATCAAAGCATAAAATATAAATTTTTAAAATTGAAAGCTTCAGAAGGTTATTGACTGCATTTTCGACCATGGTTCTGATGAATTTTGGAGGTATTTTATTTTAGTGATTGATTTTCAGAACTATGTATCTATATTTTTTTTAAATTTAATATTTACAGGAGATAAAAATTCCTCCTGCAGTCTTTTCAGAATAAACTGAAGAAATGAAGCATCAAAAATTTTTCTGTTCCTGTCTAAGCCGCTCTCCACTGCATTGCATTGTTCCACCATATATGCTGGAGGCAATGGCTGCTTCTCCAAATGAACAAGTGAGAAAATTTGCCATTAGGAATATTGAATGCTCTACAGAAATGAGGACAGAAAGGCGATTAACTGCACCGGAAACCGTGGCTTCCATTCTCCCTAACAGAGCGGGAAAACACCGTGAGGTGTATGATATGTTAAACAGGCCGAACCGCAGAGATCTACTGCCCGGCGTGTTGGCGAGGAAAGAAGGTGATCCTCCGGTAGAAGATGTAGCAGTAAATGAGGCTTATGATCACTCCGGTTTCACCTATGACTTTTACCGGGAAATATTTGAAAGGGATTCCCTGGATGACAACGGGCTTTCATTGATTTCTTCGGTACATCTTGATGAGAATTACAGCAATGCCTTCTGGAATGGAAACCAAATGGCCTATGGAGACGGAGACGGCATTGTTTTCCAAAGATTCACAAAATCTCTTGATGTAGTTGGCCATGAGTTGACGCACGGAGTAATTTCCTATACTTCCAATTTGGTGTACCGAAATGAATCGGGGGCTATAAATGAACATTTGGCTGATGTTTTTGGTACGCTTGTAAAACAATGGGTGAAAAAACAAGATGTTGATTGTGCGGACTGGCTAATTGGAAATGATATCATAATTGAGGCACCTACCAGAAGGGCGATAAGAGACATGAAAAACCCCGGAACGGCTTATATTAATGACCCGGATTTAAATGGGTCTGATCCGCAGCCCGATCATATTTCGAAAAAGTATACAGGTTCCATGGACAATGGCGGGGTTCATATTAATTCAGGGATTCCTAACAAGGCTTTTTGTGAAACAGCCATCAGGTTGGGTGGATTTGCCTGGGAAAAAGCGGGGAGGATATGGTATGAAACCATGTTGCAACTTACACCCACAAGTGATTTTAACCGGATGGTGAAAATAACGAAGAACATAGCCGAAACCAGTTACGGAATTGACAGTGAAGAATTCAGGGCTGTAGAATATGGGTGGCAAACAGTAGGATTATGAGAGTGCGATGCTATAAGAGCGGCGGATTTCTTGGACAAACGAAGACTTGTGATTTTGACCTTGAGGAATTGAACGGGACAGAAAAAGATGCACTTCGGGAAGTTCAAAAGAGAAGCCGGCAAAGCGAAGAGGCCCGTGATACTTATGTTTATCGTTTTATTTTTGTGGAAGAAAATCCAGAGAGGGAAGTTGTGATAGATGAAACGCTTATAAGCGATGAAATGCTCCCTATCATCAAAAAGGTTAATGAGAGACTGCGATGAACATTTTTTTATCCTGTGCAATATTGATTCGTCTCTTCTCCTTAATACAGGAAAATTTACAGGAAACAGGTTCTTTTTCGATCAACTGGTATATTCTCATTTCGGCAGTTTCAGGATGTTTGCTCCAGGAGTTTATTTACTGGTTTGAATTGCGGCATCAAATTGCGAGGGGAGAAATTCCGCCGGAGTTGAATTCAAAACCCTACTGGATCATTACCTGCAGCTCGATCGTTATTTTCTCCTTAGGTTCCTACTTCTACTTCACGCTTTCTGAAGATCTGGCTAACCTGAACTTTTTCACTGTAGCAATTTTTTCGGCAGGTTTCCCGCGGCTTTTTAAAGGAGCAGTGCAACAACTGGGAACTCCTGAAACTTCCAAAAATGGCAATAAATCTATTATTCCTGAAAGCAAAGGTAATTTTGGGTTGCGACAATATCTCATGATATAGTGATGCGGTGGAATTGGTTGTGCAACCGAAATTCAGGAAATTCAAAAATGGCATTTTAAGAAACAGATTGCATAGGTTCTTCCAAATTTTTACGGTGCCGTAGATTAAATACTATTCTGGTGCCCAGCCGGGTGCCGTTCTCATCTTTTTTATCAATCACGTCATATTCCAGCCGGGAATCATAACTCCTGTTGAAGAGCTCAACCCTTTCTTTTATGATATCCATGCCCATACTTTTATGCGCTTTTTCACCATTTTTTGATCCTCTAGGCTTTCTTCCAACGCCGTTATCATCAATAATGATTCTTATGTTTTCCTGTTCAGAAATGACTTTAAGATGCAGCATTTTTTTATCTTTTTTACTCGGGAGCAGGCCATGCCATATCGCATTTTCTATAAACGGCTGCAGGAGGAGTGGTGGAATATACACTTTTTCCACTTCGGGTAAATCGTCGCCGGTGATTTCGTAACTAAAATCTTTTTCAAATCGGTTTTCCTCAAGAGTGAGATAATAACGTGTAAGTTTGAGTTCTTCAGCAACAGGAACCACGTGTTTCTGAGAAGTTTCCAGTACCAGCCTCGTGTAGCGACTAAAAACCACCAGATATTTCATTGCCTTGGCGTTTTGCTCACTCTGAATTAAATAGGTAATAGCATTAAGGCTGTTGAAGAGAAAATGCGGATTGATTCGCAGGCGGGTGACGAGAATCTCTGCCCTGGCAAGGTTTCGTTCGTAGATGGCCTTCATCTTCTCTTTTTCTTCCTGTTGAATCCTGATAGTTGTTTTCTTCTTTGTCCGGGAAAGGCGGTATTGGAGGAGCAGAACAATGAGAATAAATAACAAACCTATACCCATTAGTACCATGAGGATCTTGCGGCGTTCAAGCTTTTGCCTTTGGTTTACCAACAGCGTTTCCTGGAGGGCCTTGTCTTTTTCCAGCAGTTGAATGTGGTTTTCTTTTTGTTCAAGATTGTATTGTCGCATGAGGGCTGCAATCTCAATATTTTGTTCTGCAAGTTTTATGCTGTCTTCATAGATATTCGCCTGCCTTAGATATTGCAGCGCCGCTTGAGGATTATTTTGTTGTTCAAGTATTTCTGAAAGCCGAAGCGAGTTCTCCATAATTAAACCATGCTGATTGAGTTCCTCAGAAATTTCCAGAGACCTTTGGTAATATTCCTGTGCTTCAAAAAGGGCATTTTGCCTGGTCTTTATATCACCAAGGCTCAAGAGAATTTCGGCTTGTTTATGTTTGTCCTCAAGTCTCTTGAAACGATCTAATGCGTTTCTAAAGTAGAATGTAGCTCTTCCCAGGTTCTGGCCCTCTTCCAGATAAGAGATTCCGTAGAACTCATTCGTAATTGCCAGGCCGTAGGCATCCTCCCGTTCCTGATTAATCTCCAGAAGCTCCTGAAGGTATTTTCGTGCGGTTTCAAATTCCTTTTTATCGATATAGTAGTCGCTGATGGATAGATAATTCATCGCTACGCCCAGGCTGTTGTTTCGCTGTTTTTCAGCTTTAAGGGAACGCTGGAAATAAGGTAGCGCTTCCTCTCCCCGTCCCGGGATATTCCCAAGGGCATTTCCAATACCATTGTTGGAAATTGCGATGTTTTTAATATCATTTGTCTTTTCTGCTATTTTAAGTGCTTTCATGTAGTAGGCGACTGCCAGGTCGTATCTTTGGTTGTAGCGCCCTGCTACGCCTGCATTGTTGGCAAAGATCATCTTATAGATTGGCTCTACCTCTTCATGCTCAATAAGGTCAAAAGCTTTAGTATGTAAAGGAATTGCTTCCCCATAACGCTGGTGGTACCGGTAAAGCAGCCCAAGATTATCAAGGGCTCTGGCATATAATAGCGGGTTTCCTGTTTTAAGGGCGGTTTCAATGGCCTGCTGTGAATAATGATACTCCTGTTCTTCATCATGTGAATCCCGATGCAGTTGCCGTGCGAGTTCAATTCCGTAGATGATTTTCAGGGAATCATTTGTCTCATTTCTGAAAAGGATTTTGAGACTGTCAACAGTAGACTGGCCTGCTACGGAAAACGAAGAAAAAAATAGAGAAGGAATCAGGAGTGTGCACAGCAATCGTATGCCGATGGTATGGAGGTAAGATAAGGCCGGATTCTTGTTCAAAAGATAAAAGATTTAACTTGAGGGTGTTTTGGTAATGGCGTCAAAAAGGGTAGTTATGAGCTCTTTTTTATTTTTACTTACCGGTATGGATTTTCCATCCTGCATTACAAGATATCCGCCGTCATTGCGGTAATATTTTTTCATGAAATTGGGATTGATGAGGTAGGATTTATGGATGCGGATGAAGAAATATTTCTCCAATAGTTTCTGAAATTCCTTTAAAGTTTTGCTTAAAACCAGTTTTCTATTGTCGACGGTAAACAGCAGCGTATAATTGTTCTGGCTTTGGCAGTAAAGAATTTCGTTGGTTTCAACGAACTCATATCCTTCTGAAACGGGAACAGCAATTTTGTTTTTTAGGATGCCTTCACGCTTTAGGTACGTTAACAGCTCCTCCATTCTTTCAGAAGATACATTTTTTTTCATTTCTTTTTCCTCTTTCCAATGAAGAACGGCTTCCTCAAGTTCATTTTCATCAATAGGTTTGAGGAGGTAATTGACAGCTTTAGCTTTAAAGGCCTGGGCGGCATACTGGCTGTAAGCTGTCGTAAAAATTACATCAAATGAATCGTCATCGACCTGGTCCAGCAATTCAAAACCGTTCATGCCCGGCATTTCCACATCCAGAAAAAGTAAATCGGGCTTTGCGTTAGCTAAAGAAATTAGGGCATCTTCGGGGCGTGTGCCCTTGTAAACAATTTCCATTTCAGGAAACTTGCTTTTTAGGTGAAGGATCAATCCTTCCACACAATGCACTTCATCATCTATAATAGCTATTCTCATTTTCTAAAGTTGATTTTATCCTCCTGTTAAAAGAAGGAACTTAAAAATACCATTTCTTAAGAAAATTTTTAAAGAAAACCTTGTAAAATGCTGTTTTTCATGAGTATATATTCCTTTTGAATGAGTTTTTACCCCTTCGGGAGCTAGTTTTGTAATCCTGTGGTTTTTGAGAAGAATATGAGCATTTCCCTAATCCAAAACGGCCCTTTACTCATTGGCTGTTGAAAAAATAGCATGTCTATAAGATATTTATACTATATAATTTAAGCACCTAAGTTTTATTGATTAATTGTTTAACAAGATTGCAATGGCATTCAAAATTTTAACCATAAACATAAAAACATGGAAGCAAGACTACTTTTTATCAGCACATTATTTTTTTTCGGCGGACTTTTTATTTCCTCAGCTCAAACCGACACACGCCTGGGTGCCATGGTGGCCTATGGCACTGAAATAGAAAATGTGGGGATAGGTGTAAACGCAGAGTTTCCAATTATGGAAAATCTAACGATTTCTCCGGGGTTCATCTATTACTTTCCGAAGGATGAATTTGGTGTAAGTGTAAACTGGTGGGAAATAAATGGAAATGCAAATTATTATCTGTTAAACGGCGAAAGTTTTGGCTTTTACGCCCTGGGAGGTCTTAATTATTCCAGTGTGAAGGTGGATTACGACAGTGGTAGCAGCCTGGGTTCAATGAGTGCCAGCGACGGCAGATTTGGTCTTAACCTGGGTGCCGGTGCTAATTTCGACATTGGTAGGAGTATAGTGCCTTTTGCTGAAGCAAAATATGTAATTATAGACGGTTCTCAACTGGTGATTGGGGCAGGAGTAAGGTTTAATATTTAACCTCTCTGTTCTCTAATAAGAACAAAGAAAAAATAGAAAGATACTGGCAGGGGGAGCCAGTCGGTAAGAGGAGGGTAGATAAATTTTTTCTACCCAACTTCTACCGATTTTTCATCTTCCGCCTGATGACAAAAAAATAACTATTAAAATCTGAATTATGATTTTTAAGAAACAATTACTTGCACTAATCCTTGCTGTAAGCTTTTTTGGCTTCTTGTCATGTTCCGGAGATGATTCGGGAGATGATGAAGTAGCAGGGGTATGTGGTACTTATGATGCTCAATGGGATGATGTGATGAATGCCCTCACAACTTATTCTACTAATCCCAGTGAGGAAAACTGTGAAAACTATAAATCTGCATTAAGGGAATTCTACGATGATTTCCAGGATTGTGATTTTTGGGGTGGTCAATACGAGGAAGCTATTGAAAGCATAGATGAAATTGACTGTAGTGAATCATGATGTAATCATCAACTTTACTGAAAATTAATTAAAAACCGGAACTGCCAAAGGTAGATTCCGGTTTTTTTATTAAATGCTCCAGCAAGAACTTCCTAAAAAGTGGTTTTCATAGGAAGTTTGTATAAGTAAAAATAAAAAGGCTTCCGAAAATTCGAAAGCCTTTTTTAGTAGCGAGAACGAGATTTGAACTCGTGACCTCCGGGTTATGAACTTGATGTTTTATCTATGCAATTTCAACTAAAACCATGCAAAATATTTGATTTCCAGTGCTTTATATAATACCTGATCTTAATTAGAAGGTATTAAAATCAAATTATTCTGTACTCATTCTGTACTATTCTGTACTTATTCTGTACTAACTGCCTAAACATTTCACTATCTTTACTAAGTTTTAAATCAGATCATTATGGCTAATGTAAAGATTGTTTTACGGAAGAACATGATAAGAAAGGATGGCACAATTCCCCTTGCATTGAGGATTAGTGAAAATTATAAAACAAATTATCATTGGCTTGGACAATATGTTTTTGAAAAGGACTGGGATAAAACTGCTGGAAAAGTTAAGAGAACTCATCCCAATTATAAAAAATTGAACAATTTTTTGATGAAAAAGTTGACCGAGGTCAATGATATTTATTTTGAGTCGAAAGATCGTATTACTCCCAAACAAATCAAACAAAAATTAAAAGGTCCTGGAGGCTTAAAATCTTTTTTTGCATTAGCAGCTGAACGTATAAAGGACAAATATGAAAGGGGGACATTCTCTGTAGCCAAATCCGAATTGTCAATCCTCTATAATTTAGAAGAATTTTTACATCTTAAAAAATCTAAAAACAAATCTACAGTTATCAAAGAGATCAAAGAACGGCGTAGAGAGCGTATAAGTAGGGCAAAAAGGGCCGAATATATGTGGATGGATGGAGTGAACTATTTCCGAAAAAGTACAACTTTACGATTTCAGGAAATTGATGAGGCATTTATAAATAAATATAAAACTTTTTGTCTTTCTTATTTAAACCAAACAACCAGAACTGTTACTAATCAGCTTATTTTTATTAGAACACTTTTTAACTTAGCAATAAAAGAAGGTATTATTGATCAAAAGTATTATCCTTTTGCAGGGGAAAAAGAGAAAATTCGAATTGGTTCTGGTAATAAAATCGGACTAACTATAGAAGAGGTTGAAAAAATAGAAGCTCTAAAATTTGAAGAAGGTGCTTCAATTTGGCATACTCATAATGTATGGTTGTTTGCTTTCTATTTTGCAGGCATACGTATTTCTGATGTGGTTAAACTGAAATGGTCTGATTTTAAAGATAATCGTCTTTATTATGTCATGAATAAGAATGAAAAGGCGTTGAGTTTAAAAATTCCTGATAAAGCCGAAAAAATATTAAGCTATTACAGAAAGGACAAGATACTTTATAATGGATATGTATTTCCTTTTCTAAAAAATGTCCATCCTAAAGATGCTGAAGAAATTTATATTAAAACAAAAAATGCTACCAAACTTCTCAATAAATATCTAAAACGAATTGCAGAGGAATGTGGTATAGATAAAAATTTATCCAATCACATTGCAAGACACAGCTTTGGGAATATTGCAGGTGATAAAATTCATCCTTTGATGCTGCAAAAGCTCTATCGACATAGTAATCTAAAGACTACTCTGAATTATCAGGCCAATTTCATTCATCGAGATGCTGATGAAGCTTTGGATAGTGTGATAAATTTTTGATTAGGTGAGACTTTCCCGTAACGTGTGAAAGTTTAAAAAAATGATTTTAGACACTATCCCTTAAAGCGTGGAAATTTAAAATAAAAGTGTTTTACTTTAAAATCTAAAACTGAACTCTTTCTTCGTAGATAGTCAAGAACTGATTGAGGACGATTCCCGAGTTTCTAATAGGCGTTGACCATTTTTTAATTGCTTCCTTCAGAGCTAAATATACAGATTTGATTACAGCATCATCGGTTGGTGAGGATAATTGGTTGTTGGTGTACTTTCTGATCTTCCCGTTCAGGTTCTCAAAACGATTGGTGGAATAAATAATTCGTCTGATCTCCAGCGGAACTCATAGAAGACGGTAAGGTCATTCCAGTTGTCTCTCCAGCTTTATTAGCATAAGAGTATATGGAGTTCCATTTGTTGACAAAATCCTCCAGAGCAGCTTCTGCTGCTTGTTGGGGAAGTGCATCATAAATGAGCTTAATTTCTTTGGTAAAGACTTTTTTATATTTCCAAACTACATATCTACAGGTATTTAAAGGATGATTTTACCCGGTAACGATATCACTGCTGATTCGGTCTGTAATTCTGGGGTAGAGACATCAAAACCATTAACCTCAGAGATGTGTTCCTCAAAATCGCTATTGCTCATTCCTTGATATTTTCGATGGCATCAACCATGTTCTGTCCCTTGGGAACAAAGGATCCACCCCGGTCTCAGGAACCTTTACAGTGCCTTCACCAAAAGAACTCCAGATCCAGACTTCTAGTGCTTATCATAATCGAAATGGCCATCCAATTCACACTCAAGCATTTTCTCCAATCCACGTTTTTAAAGTTGATTAAAAAATTCCAAGTTCTTCTCCTGATTTAAACTCTTTTAAAAATTCATCATCGAATAAATCTTTTTTCATTGTGTAAATATTATTGTCTGGAATTTGCAGGCAAGATTTAAAAGACTTGGAGGTTGGCAAACCTACATGTTTTACATTTACACAGTTTATGAGATAGTCCTAATTTTTTATTTATTGGATGTCCGCTAAAGTGAGTACTTTTGTTCATAGTATTTGATTTTGTGGTAAAAACCAAATTACTCTAAAGCGGGAAACCCATCAAGGGAATCCCGCTTTTAAAAATTTAACCGGACACAAATGTTTTTAAATATCCTTCTACCTCTGATTTAGGAGTTAATTTTTCAATGTATGTATTTGAATATTTTATGCGGTTAGAATTCTAGTTTTTACGATTTCCTGGTTTTTGTTTCATCTTATCTTTCATTTTTTGCATCATCTCTGGATTTTCCATCATCTTCTGCATCATTTTTTCCATCATCTCGGGGTTTTCCTGCATCATTTTTTGCATACTTTGTGTCATCTGTTCACGCATTTCCGGATTTTTTCGCATCATTCCGTGCATTTTTTCCATTATTTGCTTACGCATTTGCGGATTTTCCTGCATTTTATCCATCATCTTCTGACGCATTTCCTGCTTATCCATCATTTTTTTTATCATCATTTCCTGCATTTCAGGATTTTCCTCCATCATTTTTTGCATATGCGATTTCATTTTTTCTTTCATTTCGGGATTATTGGCCATCATACCTTTCATTTTTCCCGATTCCATCATTTGCATGTGTTCCTGTATCATGATTTTTTTAGCCTCTTCACTTTGCTGAGCCTGGCCAATAAATTCCTTAAAATTATTCGGATTCGATATAATTTCCTGATAGACCGCATATCGATTTTCCTTTACATCCATCGTTTCGGCAGCATTGAAGGTTGATTTACAGCTAAGTAAAGTGCTTGCTACTCCAATAATCATTAAAGTTTTTACTATTGTTCTCATATTCTAGTTTTAAAAATTATTAAATCGTTATTTAAATTTATAAAAAGTTTATTTTTTCTGGTCCTGTTCAACTCATTAAGGATATTAAGGAGCTTTTATAAAAGTAGTTTATATAATATCTATCCCTTTTCTTATGAAAGGCTTTATTTTATGAGGAAATTTCTCATCATTGCCATATCCTCATGTTCCAGAGATTATGGCAATGATATACAAAAGACCTTTAAATCGTTGAATTCCATTATCAAACGAATTTTCATTCCGGGCATTAATAAAACCGTATCCTGCCATCCTTCGTCAATTATACCTTCTTTGATAGAATTCCAAATCGATACGGTTTTCCGGCTTTCAGTATAATTCTGAGTTTTAGTTTTTTGAGTTCGTTTTTCTTTCTCCAAATTCTGGAAAATTTACTCGATAACCGAGATTTAAATACTCCGAAGTTGTTTAATTTAAACGTTATCCACTATTTTTTGTAGTTTATTTCCAATTTCTGTGGCGATCTCTTCTAAATCTTTGTTTCCTACCGCCTGCATAGATGCCGAAGGGTTTACTGCAGCGATCTCAATTTTACCCTTTGCCACTTCCTGAACAATTACATTACAAGGCAACATAGTACCGATCTTATCTTCGGCTTTTAGTGCTTTGTGTGCGTAGGGAGCATTGCAGGCACCCAGGATTTGATATTTTTTAAAATCAACATCCAGTTTCTTCTTTAGGGTAGCTGCTATATCTATTTGGGTGAGCACCCCAAAACCTTCCTTTTCCAATTCATTGGTAACTTTTCTAATTACTTCTTCAAATTCTCCCGACACCGTTTTGGCAAAATAATATTTCATACATTTTTCTTTTTAAATGATTAACTCATGAAGATAAATTTATATAAAGAGACTTTCAGTAACAATTGTTACATAAGATTTTAAGCTTAATCATCATCTGCGGCTTTTCTTTCAAAAAGTTCAAGTCATTAAAGATGATATCCTCGAAGAACTCGAAGTAGTGGAAATTGGTATTTCACATGATTTTCTAACTCAAAAGAAATTTTATTTAAGTGTATAACTTAAGTAGTTAGCAATTAATTAGTTGAAGTATAAACCATAGGAGCTAAGGTTCTTGTGGTTTACTATTATTTCTCAAATCTCTGTGATAAATTACTACTTTTATAGTCTGTGTGTACAAAATTACGGAAGAAAGGCTTTAGAGGTTTTGAATTGATCAAATCGGGTGCATTGGACCGGTTCAATCCGATCCTAATGACGGCCTTTACCACAGGTCTGGCGCTTATTCCGCTCGCCTTAAAAGGTGGTGAGCCGGGAAGTGAGATTCAGAGTCCGATGGCTGTGGTGATCCTTGGGGGGTTACTCTCGGCAACCATTCTGAACCTAGTCGTAATCCCTTGTGTTTATGATCTTGTTACTAAGAAACTTTAATACTCAAGAGTAATTTTTAAGAATCCCGAAAGTAAAATTTCGGGATTTTTTATTCTTGATGGATTGAGGGTTTAATTCTGAAGTTAATCCTTTCTGTGGTAAATTTGGGAAGTGGCCAAAATCCATTACCATCAACATCTTTGAAGTCGAATCTACTTCAATCCTACTTCAAGAACATAATCCTTTTTTTACAACCCAATCAGCCCATTCCCCTTCATTCCGCAGAAAAAGCTCCATTACTGGAAATATACTTCATTCAAAAAATCTTGTACAGAACTTCAAAGCTTCCGATTTCCATTTCGCTATCCCTGCCGAAAAAGGCAGGAACGCAACATTCCCAACCTCTATCTTTAATGTCAAGTCAGCTTTAAATCCTGCAAAGAATAGAATTTCGGCTTTTTCATGACCACTTCAGCACATTCCCCTCCATTCCGCATAAAAAGCTTCATTGCGTGAAATACGCTTCATTCAAAAATTCCTGGACACAACTTCAAAGCTTCCGATTTCCATTCCACTTGCCCTCTTATTTCCGGGAAAAGCCGGGAAGCGGCCAAACTCCATTCCCATCACCATCTTTGAAGTCAAGTTCGCTTTAAATCCTAGTTCAAGAGGATAATCAGTTTTCATAACCCGTTCAGCACATTCCCACTTCATTCCGCAGAAAAAGCTCCATTGCGGGGAAAGAGCTTCACTATAAAACTCTTGGACACCATCCCCAATTTCTCTTTTCCATTTCGTTAGCCCTTCCCGCTATGCTGGGAAGCGCACTTCATTCCGATTCCAAATCGGGAATGGAGTCCGCTTAGTCGGATTTCCACCCTTGCTTTTGGCCCCGCTTCCAATGTTTTTGTACTTCACATAAGGACTTTAGACCCACTTCCACGCCGTCACTGTCCCTTCCCTTTTTTTGTAAGCAAAATACCAACATTTGAAAGTTGAACGGACTGCATAAGCCAGTCGTACCTCCTTTTTATAAGTCCTTCTCAATTCCAAATATTGAAAATGTATAAGCAACAAAAAAAGGTAACAGCGACGGCACTACGGGAAGTAAATCAAAAATGAACATTATGAAATCGTACAAAAACATTAAAAAGGAAGCGGGGTCAAAAAAACAAAAAGAGGAAAACGCTCAGGATACAATAAGTAAATCACTTCAAAAAAATATAAACGAAAACTGCCTGAAGGGTTCAGGTAGTCTATTAATTAATCTTTAATTCTTTTATTATGAGTACTATCAAAAATCACGTACAGCTAATTGGAAATGTTGGTCAGGAACCAACCATTACAAACCTTGAGAACGGTAAAAAAGTAGCCCGTTTTTCACTTGCCACCAATGAGTATTACAAAAACGAAAAGGGCGAAAAAGTGCAAAATACTGAATGGCATACCGTAGTCGCCTGGGGAAAAACTGCAGAAATCATTGAGAAGTATGCAGGAAAGGGTAAGGAAATTGGAATTAGCGGAAAATTGAAATCCCGTAGTTACGAGGATAATGACGGCATTAAACGCTATGTTACCGAGGTGGAAGCCAATGAGATCCTCTTGTTAGGCGAAAAGAACGGCAATACTTCAGCCGAGTAAATAAACTAAAGAGGGCGTCTCAGTGGAAAGTTTCGCCCTCTTTCATTATTCACCTTCTAAATCAGATCATAATGGAAATCAAAGTTAACGAAATAGCAATAAGTTATAGTGGAAGCCTTAAAATAAATCAGCTTCCAAAAATAACTTCCTCTCAAAATGCAGCCGAACTCCTTTATGGACAATGGGACAAAAACAGTATCGAACTGCACGAAACCTTTAAAATAATGTTGCTGAACAATGCCAATAAAGTAAAAGGTATTTATCAGGTATCCACCGGAGGGATTACCGGCACCTTGGTAGACTTAAGGATCGTATTTGCAGTAGTACTCAAAAGCCTTACCACGGCTGTAATCCTTGCTCACAACCATCCGAGCGGAACCTTGAGACCGAGTGAACCGGATAAACGCCTGACCCAAAAAATTAAGAAGGCAGGGGAATTATTTGATATAAAGGTATTGGACCATTTGATTCTTACACCTGATGGAAATTATTTCAGTTTTGCAGATGAAGGAATGCTTTAAATGCAAGGCTTAATGATTTATCTTAATTTTTCAGACCTGACCGAGGAAGCCCAAAACCGACTTTTGGAGAAGATCATAAAGGATGTGAAACGAAAATTTGGGGATGATATGAGCAAGTACCTTAGAGAAAATTATACCTGCTTTGAGACCATGGTAGAGAAAGCATGTCCTGAGTGAAGTCGAAGGGAAGCACTACAAAATTTATACTTCTATCCTGTGATATTCAACATCTAATTTTCTGAAATTTGCAGTAAAGCACCTCTAAATTTTAGGAGGTGTTTTTTCGTTCAATTAACTTCAATTAAGTAAAAATCACTATCTTTATTTCGCTGAAATTCAGCATTTAATTTTCGTAGGGTTATCCATTTTTTGACTTTCGCTGATAACCGGACCCATCAAAAAAATACATAACAGGAAATTATTTCCCTGGAATTGGCAATTGGCTTTTGACCAAATTGTACGGAATTTTTGTTCGCCTGTGGCGAACGAAAAGGAGTAGCAAGAGGGTAACACGCAATGCGATGTTAAGCACTCCTTTTCGTTTTCAAAATGCTGATATTCAGCAACTTGAAAAAATATAAAATTTCCAACCTTCTACAATTTGCGACAAATGCCCTGTGAATGCCCATTTTTAGGGAAGGATTTGCGACAAATCGTCGAATTATGGACTCATTTATCGGCATCAGGTTCAAAAAGGAAACGGCAAAACGTTTTCAGGAATTTTCACGAACACACTTCAAATCGCACACCGAAGCAATGGCAACAATGCTCGATTTTTTCTTCTACAACGAAATTTCCCCAAAGGAAAAACTAGGGCCTACAGGAAGGACAATCGAAGCTTCAATCAAGAAGCGAATCAATGCGGTGATTGCCATTATGAGGGATATGGAAAAGAGCCAGACCAAACCCACCGTCGCAATGTTGGAATCCCTTTTCCAAACCGAGGAACCCAAAAAGAAACCGTTGATTTTGGAAAAGAAAATCCTTCAAGAAAAGAATGAAGTATGCCCGCCTACCGGCAGGGCAAGCTTTCGGGAAAAGCTAAACGACAACAGCGAACTGTAATTTTTTGAGCTATGTACATCACCATCACACCTCAAAAATTAGGAAACAATTACTCACAAAGTTCGGCGGATTTTGTGGGCTACCTGGAGAAGGAAAACCAGGATCTGGAACAGGGAGCCCTGCCTGCCGGCAAGGCAGGTATGGAACATTTTTTCAATCAATATGATGATGAAATATCAGCGAATGAAGTTGTAAAGGAAATTGATGGAAATGGTGCCAAGCTCAAAAAGACGGAACCAAAATTCTATTCGATCACGGTGAGCCCTTCCAAATACGAGTTAAACCGGTTACAGAACAATAGCGAAGATTTAAAAACGTACACCCGTGAACTGATGAAGGACTATGTGGCATCCTTCAATAGGGAAATCAACGGAAGACCGATTAGCATAGATGATATAAAATATTATGCCAAAATAGAACACCAACGAACTTTTAAGGGAACGGATTGGCAGATTAGGGAAAACCAACCCTTTGCTACCAAAATATTGCAGCTCAAAACTGAAATCAGAAACGTTAAAGAGGGGCGAGCTGAAGGCAATATTAAACTATTGCAGAATAAAATTGACCGATTGGAAAAGGAGGCTCCGCAGCAACAAGACGGGAAGCGAATTGTCCAGGGGATGCCAAAGGCAGGAAATCAAAGCCATATCCATATCATCGTAAGCAGAAAAGACGTATCCAATAGCTTTAGCCTTTCACCCGGGAGCAAACATAAGGCCTCGGAAGTCGAGATGCACGGTAAGAACATAAAACGGGGCTTCGACCGGGATAAGTTTTTTGACCGGGCAGAAAAGACCTTTGACAGAACTTTTGGCTACCAAAGAAACTTTGCCGAAACCTATCAGGCTCGCAAGGATTTTATCAGAAACCCTAAAATCTATTTTGCTTCGCTTATGAAATTGCCGACCAGTGAAAGAGCGATTGCCTTTAGAATAATGAAAGAAAGTGATGTTCCAATGTTACCAAGTATTCCGGTTACACAGGCACAACTGGCAATGAAAGTATTTAATCGCTTAAGACGTGGTGTGGACATCGCTATAAAATCAAGTTCAATAGGTATCTAAAGGGAAAAGTCTAATGCAACTAGCTAATCCACTACACATACTTTTAATGATCGTTTTGACAATTTCAGTATTTTACGCACTGTATCGGTTATCAAAATATGCCTTTTTGATAAACATCATGCTGCTCTTTGGAATACTAGCCTTTACGTTTTATCCTCATAATGCGATAAAAGCATTACTTTATTTAGGCTGTCCTTTATTGTTGGTCAATACGGTATTTTACGTTTTTCTGCATAAACCGGATTTAAAGCAAAATACCTCTGAAGAATATCGGGTAACTTTTAAAACAGACAAGAAAAGTTTTAAAATTGAAAACATCAGACGCGGTGCATCCATTATTGGGTCTGCCGGAAGCGGAAAAACCGAAAGCGTCGTTTACGGATTTTTAAAACATTTCCAGGAACATAACTTCTGTGGGGTTATTCACGACTACAAAGATTTTGAACTTACCGAAATAGCCTACCCGCTATTTAAAAATCCGGATATTCCTTTTCATATTATCTCCTTTGACAAAATTATTCATAGGGTCAATCCCATTGCACCCCGGTATCTTGAAAACGAAGAGAGTGTGAATGAGATTTCGAGAGTACTTATTGAAAATCTTCTGGAACAGCGGGAATCGGGAACTACAGGAACCTCTAAATTTTTTAATGATGCAGCAGAAGGATTGATTGGTGGATTGATTTGGAAACTGAAAACATCCTATCCGGAATTCTGCACCTTACCCCATCTAATCGCCATTTACCAATTTTTGGATACCGATAGTCTAATAAAATTCTTAGAGACCAATACCACCTCCAGGGCAATGGCAGATGCTTTCATTAGCGGCAAAGATTCCGAAAGACAGACTGCTGGAGTGAAAAGTACTCTGGCCAATGCTCTGAAACGCATAAGCACTCAAAATATTTTTATGGCCCTGTCTGCAGATGAAGTGCCATTAAATATCAATAATCCGGAAAATCCTGCTGTGATTTCAGTAGTGAACAATCCTAAATTCGAGACCTCTTATTCACCTGTGATTGCCACTATAATCCACACGATTATAAAGCAAATGAGTGTGCGAAATTCAAATTCTTCCTTCCTTTTAATGGAAGAAGCACCAACCATTCGGTTATTGAATATGCACCGCATTCCCGCTACTTTAAGAAGTTATGATATTGCCACAGTTTACGTAATGCAAGACAAGATTCAGAACGACATGATGTATGGAGATAAAGCGAGTAAAGCTATTTTAAGCAACCTTTCCTATCAATTCTTCGGAAAGGTCAATGATCCCGACACTGCAAAATACTACGAACGTTTCTTTGAATTAGTTAAAAAGGAAACAACCAGTATCAACCGTGGGTATAGTCTTGATTTTGATACGCGCATTACTACCGGGGAACGTGAAATTCCGAAAATAAGGGCAGATGCCTTTTTTCGCTTAAAGCAGGGGGAATTTATAACTTATGCGGATGGGGAGGATAAGAGAGTGCAGTTCAAACTTCCTGATATTTCAAGACAGCTTCCTGAGAAATGTAGAATATTTTCGCAGGCTGAACTAAAGGAGAATTTTGATAGAATTTATTCTGAAGCAAAGTCTATTTTTGGTGAATGAAGACTTGCCTAAAGGTTCCTTCTTCCAAAATTCCCGGACTGGAGCAAAAGAAAAGACATGAAATTGACTCTAAGGTTGGACCTATTTTATTGCTTGATCAACATGGTTATTCACCGGTGGAACGAGATGAGATTTATGAGGAAATCTTTGAACAAGCGGAAAATTTTAAGAAAAATAGAACGGTGTGAGCGAGTCTTTAATTAGTAGTTTGACTGTGCTTAAATTGACCGATCTCATACATTAAATAGGATAAATAATCTATATCGATATAATAAAAAGTGAAAATTGTAAAAAGGAGTAATAACATTATTAATACAAAATATAACACACCAATGATAAATCAAAGGTTTAATATTTTATGCTTTATTTTTTTAAAATCTGATTTGAATCCCTCATAAATTACTCCATAAGATTTTTGAATCGTTAGTTCTTCGTCGTTAACGTCTTTACGAAGGCACTTTACATTATAAGCAGTCATTCTTAGGATTAGAAAAGCTATAATTGTATAAAGTAAATATGCCGCCTCCGCAACAGTTTTTAGTGGTTTCTGTGTGGGTCATTTTCTTTTCAATACAAGCTACCACCAGCTAGAATGAAAGAATAAAGGAGGACTTTTTTCATGATGTTTCTAGTTAGGGTTATTTATATACTTATGAGGTACTTTTAATTTTATATTTCTCCCGCCGTTTTTTTCATTTAGTTCCAGTATTACCCTACGGTCATCGCCCAAAGAAAATTTTGATAGCACATACACCAGTTTCTCTGTTTCACCTTCTTTGACTCTAGTGGGCAAACCATATATGAATTTTGGTTCTTGATAAACGGTCTGAGAAGATTTCTTTTTACCTTTTTGCCTGGTCTCAATTCCCACCTTCAGAAAATTTAAATCATAATCCAGGGATGATTTGTTTTCTATATGGATAACGAAATAGAGTTCTTCTTTATCAAATACAATATTTTCAACACTTAGGACGATTTTTTCATTACGTCTTTTTAACCTCCCTATTCTTTGTTTGCGTTCAACTAGAAAGGAGCAAAATTTGTCGTAGTAGGAGGTTTTGTCCCTTTCGTTGAGATCTCCCTTATGTATTCGGGACTCACCAATGACCACAGGCTTTTCATTGCCTATGGTGTCAGATTCTAAAACAAAATAGTTCAGCTGATCAAGCTGTTCCTTATATCTTACAATGTAAGAAAAAACAGAGCCGTTTGAGTTGATTACCAGAAGATTACTTTCTTTTCCAGGCTTGGCCTGTAAGAGTCCGAAATGCTGTTCCGTTTCCCGGTTATATGTAAAAACAAAATTGTCAGAACCTGTTATTCCCTGCCGTATAGGTTCCGGAAAGAATAGGGCCACATTTTTTTGGTCATTTG
>JACLAD010009571.1_pt1 | contig 59386 bp, 58 predicted proteins | sample 8027901 | NCBI WGS metagenome assembly JACLAD01 (sample SAMN15725071, study PRJNA655200) | protist metagenome | isolation source: fluorescence activated cell sorting (FACS) single amplified genomes of... | place: Spain: Blaines Bay Microbial Observatory, Mediterranean Sea | collected 2016-07-05 | reverse complement strand
GTCTTGTGCACTTAGAAAATTACTAAATGAAAAGAAAGCTAGTATAATTAAAATCTTTTTAAGACTCTTCATCTTCTAACCTAATATCTTGATTGTTTGATGGAGAACTTTCTTGTCTTTGTTTTTGGTTTTCTAAGGCATAAGGATTAAAGAATTTTCCTTCTCCCCCTTTAAAATCTTTAAATGTCTCTCGTATATCTTTGGGTTGTCTAAAGTTGTTATCGTTGTTGCTGTCTCTAGGTTTAAATATCTCTGAAGAAAATTCAGGACTATTAGGATTTAATGGACCTGGTCCTATGTCAGGATTAGATTTACTAAAAAATCTTCCAAATAAACCTCCGCCTTGATTAGAGCTGCCACTTCGAGTATTAGATCTTGATACTTTAGTTGGTGCACCAAACTCAGGGCTATCGCCATAGATAATATCTACATTTTTTCTAAATGATAACGTATTGCCTTTTCCACCAAATCTAAAATTCGCTATTTCAAATATATTTGATGAAGACTCTGTTTTAAAAGTTTTGGCAATTTGAGCAACTCCTCTTGAAGCTCTTTTAGCTCTATCGTTGTCATTTGAAGATGATGATGTTGAACCCATCTTTTGCCCTGTTCCCTTAGCGGTTCCAATTGGATTTGAAGCATCAATTACTCCCCAATTAGCCCCTGCGGTTTGATATCCAGTCAGGCCTTGATAGTTTGCTAGGGCTACAGATTTACCAACTGTAGATTTAAAATCTACTGAAGGTGTTGAGTTAACTCCTCTATCAATCTCTACAGCTTTTGCAATTAAAGTGTGTTTGCCTTTTATAGTATCGTTAACCGTTCCGTTGAAAATAACTTTAGGGTCCATTGATAAAAATGTTCTTGTGGTTCCGTTAGAAGCTGTACTGCCAACTAAAACATTACCGTTGTAAGTTTGCTCTTCATAAGTCATCACATCACCTTTAACAGTAATTTCATTTCCTGTTACTGTCATTTTATAGAAACTATCAGCTGTATTGTTTATATTTACCGTTTGGTCGTTAAAAGCATAACCCACTCTATCGCCAAATAAAATATTTCCTGTTCCAGCATTGATGGTTAATGATCTAGCTTTGGCATTCCCTTCACCTTTTAAGGTTCCTTTAAAACTAATGTCTGAATTAGCGGCAGATATAACTGCAGCTGAAGCTCTTGTTCCTGCTTTTACTACAACATTATTATTATAAATCTGCGCACCTGTTGTTGTAATTCCTGAGTCTAATTGAACATTACCTGTAACGGTTAATGAAGGTAAAGTAATACTTGAAGCCGTTGAAATTCTACCACCAGAGGAAGTTATTACTGGAGTTGCTCCTAAAGCATTTGCGTGAGAAGCTTTTATTCCACCATCAGCAATATTGATTGTGCCTGTAAATGTATTATTTCCCGCAAAATCTTGCGTACCAGTTCCACCAAGAATTAATGAACCAGTTCCTGATAACACTCCATCAAATGTATTGCTTATAGATGAGTCAATTTCTAAAGTTGCGCCAGTTGCAATTTTAAAATTACCGTTAGAGTCGTTACTTCTTCCCCAATTTCCTGCTAATTTAACTTTACCTGCTTGAATATCAATTCCGTTATTATCATCTTGGTTAGCATTGGTGTTTGTGTTTGAAAAAGTTGTTGTTCCAGTTCCAACTTTTACTAAATCATATCCACTGTTATTATATCGTGAAATAGTTCCTGAAAAAGTTGTATCTTGATTGTTATATCCAAAAGTAACTTTTTTATTTTGCCATCTCCAATCTGTTGCATCTCCTGCAAGACCTCCAAAATTAATGGAACCTCCCGAAACTACTGTCCAACCTTTTCTAACGTCTGTTTTTGTACTGTTAAGATAAACAGTTGAATATTTCCATGCATTAGCATTTGCAATATGAACTCCATTATTTGATCCTGTTGTGTAATTAAATCTTGTATCTCCCGTATAAGTATTAGCTGAATAGATTGTCATTGTTTTGTTACCTACTTTTCCATAAGTAACTCCACCAACTCCGCTGATAACAGAATAAATTTTATTTCTTCCATTTCCTCCGCTACCATCAATAAAATTATGTTGTCCTGACTCTAGATAAATCCCTCTATTATTATTATATCCAAAGTTAACATGGCCTAGAGAGTTGCTTGAATTAACTGATCCAAAATAAATAGTTCCAGTGTTCCTTAATAAGACATTATCCGGGTCATCCGATGAAGGATTAGCACCAAAGTTTCTATCTGTCTTAGCTGCAATTTTACCTCCATCAATAATTGTTCCTCCTGTATAAGTGTTCGTAGCAGTTGGTTCAAAAATCCCTGCACCTGATACGTTTACTACCCCAGAACCTGAAATTACACCAGTTGAAATTAAATTTGCACTTGTATCAAATTTAAATGTTCCGCTATTTGCTATTGCTCCAGCATATGAACCAGCACCTAAATTTCCTGAGCCACTTAAAGTAAGTGTCCCTGCCGAAATAGTAGTGCTACCTGTGTAAGTATTATTTCCTCTTAAAAGTAAATTACCATTTCCAGTTTTAGTTAAATTTTTGCTGCTTCCACTAATTACTCCATCAATAATAAAATTATTATCAGCTTTGATAGTTGAGTGTGCTCCTAAAGTAATATTTCCATCCCAATACTGACCAAAACCATTTGTTCCACGAAGTGTTCCACCATTTAAAGTTAGTGCATTAGTCATAACCCCATCGCTGCTTCGGTCTACCCATAACATTGCTCCACTAGCAACTGTAATAGCTCCAGTTCCAAAAGAAGTATTGCTCTGACTTCCTGCTCCACCGAATAAAGTTCCTGCATTAACTGTAGTTCCGCCTGTGTAAGTATTATTTGCTGAAGTGGTCAATGCTGCAGTACCGGCTTTAACTAAAGCAGTATCTCCACTAATCACTCCTGAAATAGTTGAGCCACCAGAGTTAGTTACTGTCAAATCTCCACCAACTTCTATAGCTTGAGCGCTAAACTGGTTTGCAGTTATAGATAAGTTGTTTATTGATGCGCCTGCATCTACTGTTTCAATTGATATCGCATTTAAAATTGGATTAACATCATTGCCATGTAATCTGCTTCCACTATTTTCAGCTGTTCTTCCTGACATTCTAAACATTACATTTGTTGACGCTGCCTCAAATTGATAGGTTAAATATCTTGCGCTAGCAGAATTATCGCCTCCCGCACTTCTTGGTCTAAAGTCATCTACAATTTTTGTTCCATCTACATAAACATCGAAATATCTATTACAGCATCTTTCTTTAAACAAAGCTTGAATCTTATATTTTTGGCCAGCTGTAGCATTTGTAAATTGGACATAAGGAGAATGTCCTGTTCCACCAGACCATCTAATCCCTTTCATTAATTCATTTAAACCTGAATTTCCGTAATTTAAACTTCCTCCCCAATTAATAATTTGATTTTGAAAACTCTCATTGGCATTTGAAGTATTATAACCTGCGTGTCCTCTTTGGAATGATGCATCACCAACCGTCACCGCATTACCAGCAATGTTAATAGCATTTAAAAAAGTACCACTAAAATCTAAATCACTTACTGATGTAAAATTACCTTGTGTAAATCCTGCAGAGTAATCACCTGCTTGTTTAACTACATTAGATGAAAAAGTTACGTTTCCAGTCCCAGCATTAATTGTAAAATTATTACTAGTTTCTCCTGAGACAGCTCGAATAACGCCGCTAATATCTACATTACCTCCGTTTGTTGTAAGTGTCGTATTTGTTGCACCAATTTCTAAAATTGTATTTATATCAATGGATAAAGTTCCATTTGATGATGATACGTTGGCATTTAAAACCGTTGTTGTTGCATTAAATGTTAAAGTAGAATTTCTAGATCCTGAATAAGAAATATTATTATTTAAAGTAATGGTATTATCTGCTGTTAATGTTACATCCGTACTAGATAAGTTAGAAGCATAAGTAGACGCCTCTGATGATCCAATTGTTAAATTTGTTGGATCAACTAACCAATTACCATAGCTCCCTGAAATCGAACTAGTGTCAATTTTTATGCCATTGGTATCTAACTCAGCTCCTGAAGTTTCTATTTGACCGCCGTCTTCATCAATACCTTTTGCTGATAATGTTCCACTAACTTTTGTAAATGAATTTGCATTCTTTATATCAGACCATGCAACTATTGTTCCTCCTGAACCACTTTCTAAAGCATCAGCAGAGATAGTTGTTGCATCATCAATATTTATATAAGTTGCTTGTAATAAATCTCCTGAACCTTGCCAATCACCACCTAATAAGATTTCTCCACCACCTGTTTTACCATCAGCTGATATTGTTGCGGCATTGATATCAATTTCTTTTGCAGTAACTTCTATGTTTCCGCCTTTTTCAGTTTCTGAATTAGAATTTAATGTTCCTGAAATTTCAGAAGCACCTTTAGCTCCAGCGTCTATTTCAATTTCTTTTGCTTTTATTGTTCCAGAGTTTGTAACCAGTTTAACAACTCCGTTTTCTGTTACTAAGCCATTTGCTTTAGCATTTTCAGTTTTAATTACATCATCAACAACCGATTGAGCGACATCTGTTTTTAAAGTTACGATACCATTTTGTGTTTTAATATTACCCTCATTCTTAATGGAAGTTTTAATTTTAGATGGGTTAACAGCAACTGTTAAAAGATTGCTATCACCAATACTTAATCTAATGTCATCACCAGCTGCTAAAGCTGTTGCAACATTTGTAGTTATAGTTCCCTTATTTGTAATAGTAGGTGAAAGTAAAGCAACATACTCACCATTAATTCTTCCTTGTGTTGTTATGTTAGATGATGAATTTGTTGTAAAAGAATAATTATTATTAAGAAAATTATTGTTTGTAATTTTTAAAGTAGATAAAATAGCTCCTTCTGATCTGATTGCAGAAGTGGGTCCGGTTAATATTCCAGTAGGGTTAACAAAAATTAATCTACCATTAGAGAATATTGAGCCATTAATTATAGAGGTTCCACTTAATACATTATTTAAAACACTTGATTTAATACCAGGCTGATTGAAATGGACTGCCGCACTTGAACCCACATTGAAAGTATCCCAATTAATTATTCCTTGATTAGATGTTTGATTAACATCCATTTTTCCAACTTCTGGAGTAGAAATAGTTATATTTCCACTAACAATATTTCCGCCAGTTGGTAGTGTATTAGGTGCAATATCCGCAAATAAATAAGCAGAAGGAGATCCTATGCTAAGAAAAGCTATAATAAAGTATGTTGAAACTAACCTTAATAGATTCACCTATATCCCCTGTAATTTCCTTACTTATTTTTTTTTTAAATCTTAGGAGTGTTCAATCTAGGTGAAATTGCATAAATTGTAAATTGAAACCCAGAATGAATTTTGATTATCAACTTAAGGTAGTAACAGAAGTGTTGAAATTTAATAATTTAAAGATGAATTAAATTTTTTTAAATATTTTATAATTATTTTCTCAATTCAGCCTGTGCTGCAGCTAATCTTGCAACAGGGACTCGAAATGGAGAACAGGACACATAATCTAGTCCTGTTCTAGAACAGAAATCTATGCTTTTAGGATCTCCACCATGCTCACCGCAGATGCCTAATTTGAGTTTCTTATTAACTTTTCTTCCTCTTGTAGAAGCGAGTTCAACTAATTCACCTACTCCACTTTGATCAATGCTTACAAATGGATCAACATCAAATATTTTATTATCAATATAATCATTTAAAAACTTACCAGAGTCGTCCCGGCTTATTCCTAATGTAGTTTGTGTTAAATCATTTGTTCCAAAACTAAAAAAATCAGCATGTTTAGAAATTGATTTAGCTTGTAAGGCAGCTCTTGGAAGTTCAATCATGGTTCCAACCATATAGTCTAATTTAATTTTATTTTCGGTTTCAATTTTTTTAGCTGTTCTATTTACTAATTCTCTTAAGATTTTTAATTCAGTATCTGTTGAAACGAGAGGTATCATGATCTCAACGAAAGCTGATTTGATTTTTGATTTTTTAAGTTCGATTAAAGCTTTGAAGATTGCTTCACATTGCATTTCATAAATTTCGGGAAAAGAAATGCCTAGTCTACATCCTCTGTGACCTAACATAGGATTTTCTTCATGTAGTTCAGCAATTCTATCTTTCACTTCTTTTGCGGCTAAATTTAACGATCTAGCAACTTCATCTATATCTTTATCTGTTTTTGGTAAAAATTCATGTAACGGTGGGTCTAACAATCTAACAGTAACGGGTAATCCGGACATAACATTAAATATTTTTTTAAAATCATCTTTTTGATGTGGTAATAATTTTTCTAAAGCGCTATCTCTATCTTCTTTAGATCTTGATAAAATCATTTGTCTTACAGATAAAATTCTTTCTTCATCAAAAAACATATGTTCCGTTCGACATAAACCTATTCCCTCTGCGCCAAATTCTCTTGCTGTTTTACTATCAGTTTCTGTCTCAGCATTGGTTCTGACTTTTAATTTTCTAAATTCATCAGCCCATTTCATAATTGTAGAAAAATATCCAGAAATTTCCGGCTGAACTGTTGGCACCAACCCTTTCATAACTTTTCCGCTACCGCCATCGATAGTTATGATATCACCTTCTTTTATAATTTCTTCACCTGCTTTAAATTGTTTGCTTTCATAATCAATTGTAATTTCACTTGATCCAGACACACACGGTCTTCCCATTCCTCTTGCTACAACAGCAGCATGACTTGTCATTCCTCCTCTTGCTGTTAAAATTCCTTTTGCTGCATGCATACCGTGAATATCTTCAGGCGAAGTTTCTAATCGAACCAGAATAGTATCTTGCATCATTCCATTTAATCTTTCGGCTTCATCAGCTGAGAAAACAACTTTACCACTGGCCGCTCCTGGTGATGCTGGAAGTCCTGATGCGATAATTTCTTTCTTAACTTTATCGTCTAAAGTTGGGTGTAATAATGTATCTAATGTATTTGGATCTATTCTTAGTATTGCCTCTTTTTTGGATATTAATTTTTCTTTTACCATATCAACTGCAATTTTAATTGCGGCTTTCGCAGTTCGTTTACCTGATCTTGTTTGCAGCATCCAAAGTTTATTATTCTCAACTGTAAATTCAATATCTTGCATGTCTTTGTAATGTTTTTCTAATTTAAGAAATACTTTGGCTAATTCTTTGTAAACTTTTGGCATAGCTTCTTCCATTGATTGGTCTTTTGAGCCAGCATCCTGTTTTGCTTTTTTGGTTATGTATTGAGGTGTTCTTGTACCTGCTACAACATCTTCACCTTGAGCATTAATTAAAAATTCTCCAAAGAAAGAATTGTCCCCTGTAGATGGATTTCTAGTAAACGCAACTCCTGTTGAACAATCGTTACCCATATTACCAAACACCATGGCTTGAACATTTACTGCTGTGCCCCAGTGTTCTGGTATTTGGTTTAACTTTCTATAAGTTTTTGCTCTTTGACTATCCCAAGATAAAAATACTGCATTAATTGCTCCTAGCAACTGTTCTTTTACATCCTGAGGAAAATTAATTTTTTTTTCTTTCTTAACTAGTTCCTTAAAATTAGTAATTAATCCGTCCCAATCACTTTCATCTAGGTCGGTGTCTAATAGAACCCCTTTGGTTAATTTATAATTATCTATTAACTCTTCGAACAAGTGACCTTCAACGTTAAGAACCACATTACTATACATCTGAATAAATCTTCTATAACTGTCTTTGGCAAATCTTCCATTTGAAGTTTTTTTCTTAAGAGCTTCAACCGTTTTGTCATTTAAACCTAAATTTAAAATAGTATCCATCATCCCGGGCATTGAAATTCTTGCTCCTGATCTAACTGATACTAGTAATGGACTTTTAAGATCACCAAATTTCTTTTTAGTTTTCTTTTCAATATTCTTTAATTCTGCTTCGATATTTTTAATTACTTTTTGAGGTAATTTTTTTTTATTTTTATAAAAAAGATCGCAAACTTCTGTTGTAATAGTGAATCCTGGGGGGACAGGTAAACCTAGTCTGCCCATCTCTCCGAGATTAGCTCCCTTACCTCCTAGAATATTTTTTTTATTCTTTAATTTTTTTGCAGATTTATCATCAAAACTAAATACTACTTTTGCCATCACAGACCTTCTAATTTTGAAAAATCAATAAAGTTATCAAAAGTGTTGCAAAACAATTTTAACAGCTCTAATCGATTATTTTTAATATCTTGATTTTCATCATTTACGACGACGTTGTCAAAAAAATTATCTGTAGATTCTTTAGTTTCTGATAGCCTTATCAACAAGTTTTCGTAGTCTTTATTATCATCTTTAACGGTAAATGCTTTTCTTATTTCGTTAATTTTTTCATGAAGTATTTTTTCTTCTTCTTTTCTAAATAATACAGCGTCTGGCCTGCCTGTGATTCCTTTTCCAGCCTTGTCCAGAATATTTGAAGCTCTTTTGTAAGAACTAATTGCATTAAGGCCAATGCCTTTATTCTTATACTTGTTCATTAAAATTGTTTTTGCATAAAGTGCTAAAAAATTATCTCCTGCATGAGAGCTGACAGAAGCTTCAATGATATCTGGTTTTATATTTTTTAATTTTAAAACATTTCTCATTCTCTCTTTAATAAATTCAAGAACTTGTTGTTCTGTTTTTTCGTTAATTATTTTAACACCTTGTTCTTGATATAATCTTATGGCGTAATTAATTAAATCTCTAAGCTTAAATGATAATTTATTTTCAATTATTATTCGTAATAATCCTATTGCTGCACGTCGTAGTGCAAATGGATCTTTAGAACTCGTAGGTTTTTCATCGATTACGAAGAAACCAACTAAGGTGTCTATTTTGTCTACAATTGAAATTGAATAACTAAAAGGTTTCTTTGGCAACACTGAAGTTAGACCTGTAGGTAAATAATGATCGCTAACTGAGTTAGCAACGTCTTCTTCAAATCCTTGTGCTAAAGCGAAATATTTTCCCATTACCCCTTGAAGTTCAGGGTACTCTCCAACTAAATCAGAACATAAATCAGATTTTGATATAGATGCTGCAACTTGAACCTTTTCTTTGTTAATATTTAAATCATCAGAGAGTAGTCCTGCCAATTGTCTTAGTCGCTGTGTCTTATCATAAATTGTTCCAAGTTTTTCATAAAACGTAACAGATTTAAGATTAGCGATTTGTTTAATTAAATTTTTAGATCTATCTTTATCCCAAAAAAATTTAGCGTCAGCTAACCTTGCTTCTACAACTCTTTTATTACCTTGCGTAATGAGTTTTTTTTCATCTTTTTTATTAGCTACGACAAAGAAATAATTTGTTAACCGATCTCTGCTATCAAAAATTGGGAAATATCTTTGATGTTTTTCTAAAGTGGAGATTATTATTTCTTGAGGAATCTTTAAATATTCTTTGTTAAAACTAACGTGAAGTAAATTTGGATCTTCAACAATATTAACAACTTCCTCTAAAAGTTTAGGATTTAGGTGCTCTTTATATTGTTTGGATTGTGAGAATGAATTTATTTTTTTTAAAATGATCTCTTCTCTTTCCTGATGATTAACAATTATTTTATTACTTTTAAGAAAACTTAAATAATCTTTAAAATCTTTAATTTTTCTAGTTTTAATAGTTAAATCTTGTTCAATTATAATTTCATCTGTTGTCTCTAAATGATCAAATTTAAATAAAAGTTTCTTATTATTAAATAGGGCAAAAATTGATCTTAAAGGTCTTCCCCACATCAAACTATGGTCTGACCATTTCATTGATTTTTTCCAATTAATTGAGCTAATTGCTTTTGGAATTATTTTAACTAATAAATCTTCAACTAAAATTAACTGAGGCTGCGTTTTAATAAAGTAAAATTTTCCTTTTTCAGTTTCTTTTTCAATTAAATCTTTTTCTGAAACATTTTTTGCTTTTATAAAACCTTGTAAAACCTGATCAGGAGAACCTACCTTAGGCCCTTTAACTTCTTTAGCTTCAATTTTAATTTTTTCTGCTAAGTCCTTAATAAGTAACGTTAACCTAGTGGGTGAAGAATAAACTAATAAATCTTTATACTTTATATTGTCTTCTTTAAGTGGTTTTTCAACAAATTCTTTTAGTTGATTTCTTGCTCCAATTTGTAATTGAGGAGGAATTTCTTCACTATAAAGTTCCAATAAAAGTTCTGCCATAATCTAACTTTGCGTACTTAACCATAGTGCGCCACAACCTTTTGCAAGTTCTCGAATTCTAGTTATGTAACCCGTTCTTTCTGCAACACCAATAACTCCACGGGCATCTAATAAATTAAATATATGACTAGCTTTTAAACATTGATCGTAAGCTGGAAGTGAAAGTTTTTTTTCAAGTAAAGATTTACATTCCATTTCTGTGCTTTCAAAATTTTTTAATAAAGTGTCTGTATTTGCAAATTCAAAGTTATAAGCTGAAAACTCTTTTTCAGCTTGAAAAAAAACTTCCTTATATTTAATTCCTTCATCGTTCCAATCTAAATCAAAGACATTGTTTTTGCCTTGGACGAACATGCATAATCTTTCTAGACCATAAGTTATTTCTACAGGTACCGGTTTACATTCTATTCCTGTCATTTGTTGAAAGTATGTGAATTGTGTAATCTCCATTCCATCACACCAAACTTCCCAACCTAATCCTGCTGCACCTAAAGTTGGACTTTCCCAATCATCTTCAACAAATCGGATATCATGATTTTTTACATCAATGCCAATCGTTGCTAAACTTTTTAGGTAGAGTTGTTTTATATTTTTTGGCGATGGTTTTATTATAACTTGAAATTGATAATAGTGTTGTAAACGATTTGGATTTTCTCCATATCTTCCATCAGTTGGTCTTCTCGATGGTTGAACGTATGCAGCCTTCCAGGGTTTAGGGCTAAGAGATCTTAAAGTTGTAGCAGGATGAAAAGTTCCTGCTCCAACCTCTAAGTCATAAGGTTGTAATATTACACATCCATTCTTTCCCCAAAACTTTTGTAAGTTCATTATAATATCTTGAAATGATAAAAAGTTTAATTTTTTTGAGGCTTTTGTTTTAACTTTTTTTTTTGTTGGCATTTACAAACCAAATTTTTGCCACATCGATTTTTCTTCTATAATATTGGCTAGTCTATCAACGGGATCTGTGATTGAAGAAGATAGTTTTCTTGCAATAAATCCTTTTGGTTTTTCAAAGTTTTTAATAATAACTTTATCACCAAATTTTTCTTTTAAAATTTGATCAGCGTTTCCTATACCGTCAATTAATCCAAGATCTAATGCTGATTTACCTGTCCAAAATTCACCAGTAAAAATATTATTTTTTTCAGGATCTTTAAGTTTCGAACCTCTACTTGTTTCAACAACTTTGATAAAATCAGCGTGTAATTCTAATTGAATACTTTTTAATCTTTTAACATCCTCTTCTTTTTCCTCCACAAAAGGATCTAAAGTGCTTTTATTTTTTCCTGCAGTATAAACTCTTCTCTCTACACCAATTTTTTGTATTAAATCTTTAAATCCAAATGAAGCTGAAATTACACCGATTGAGCCAATTATTGAACTTGAGTTTGCGTAAATCTCATCACCAGCACATGAAATTAAATAACCACCAGATGCAGCAACATCCTCTGCAAAGATGATTACTTTTACTTTATTTTTTTCAGCTAATTGTCTTATATAGCTATAAATCAAATGAGATTGTACTGGAGATCCTCCAGGAGAATTGATCGATACCGCTACATGAGAGATTTTTTTAAGAGAAAAAGCTTTTTTTAAAATATCTCTTTGACCCGCTAAATCTATCCCTTTATTAAACCGACCTGCTGAACCAATAACTCCGGTTAGTCTTACATGAGGAATAACAGTCTTTTTTTTTAAAAATGAAAACATATTTAGATGTACTTAAAAGACTTATAACAGTAATGAGATAAAATTTAATATTAAATTACGCTACTTATAGTTGAATTATAGGTGCGTCACCAAGTTTTCAATTAAAAATTTATTATTCCAAAAATCAATTATAAATAAATTAAATGGGATCAGTTATACCGCTAAAAAAATCAGCTAATTCAGCTTACTTAGAGCTTAAAAACCTTCTTGGTTATAAACTTCAAAAAGTTGAAAATTTAATTGAACAAAAACTTAAAAGTGATGTTGATCTTATTGAAAAAATGAGTGACCACCATTTAAAATCTGGCGGTAAAAGATTGAGGGCATTATTAACTTTAGAATCTGCAAAACTAACTGGATACAAAGAAGATAATAGAGACATAAATCTAGCGGCTTGTGTAGAGTTAATTCATTCTGCAACTTTATTACATGATGATGTTATCGATGAAAGTTCATTAAGAAGGGGAGTTAAAACTACAAACTCAATTTGGGGTAATCAATCATCAATTTTAGTAGGTGATTATTTATTGAGTCGTTGTTTTGAAATTATGGTTCAAGACGGTGATCTTGAAGTATTACAACTCCTTTCATCAACTTCTGCAAAAATTGCTCAAGGCGAAGTTTTGCAGTTACAACATAAAGGCGAAGCTGATTTATTGGAAGAAACATACATTGACATTATTAATTTAAAAACTGCAACATTATTTTCTGCAGCAACAAAAACTGGTGCTTGTATTTCTGGAAGTAATGAAAAAGAAAAGAAGGCTTTAGAGTCTTATGGAAGAAATTTAGGCCTGGCTTTTCAGATTGCTGATGATGCTCTTGATTATTATGCTAAGGAAAAATTTTTTGGAAAAGAAATTGGTAAAGATTTTTTTGAGGGAAAAGTAACACTTCCTTTAATAACAATTTTTCAAAAAGGTAATGAGGAAGAAAAAGAGTTCTTAACTGAAATAATGAAAAAAGTCAAAAGAACGGAAGATGATTTTAGTGAAACATTGGCATTAATCTTTAAGTATAAGGCTGTAGAAACAAGTCTTAAAAAAGCTGAATACTTTGTAAATGTTTCTTATGATGCATTAGCAATATTTCCTGAGAGTGAAGATAAAAAAATTTTACAAAGATTAACTAGTTTTAGTTTAAATAGATCTTTTTAGGGATAGAGAAGTTCCTTTTCCCACTTTCCATTATTTTTTTTGTAATTTAATCTTTCGTGAATTCTGCCTTCTCCATCTACCCAAAACTCTATTTCATCAGGTAAAACTCTCCAACCAGACCAGTGGGGTGGTCTCGGTACATTGTTTTGGTCAGGATATTTTTTTTCAAACTCTTTTATTTTTGAAAGAAAAGTATCTCTTTTATCTAAAATTTGAGACTGAGAGGATGCCCAAGCACTAATTCTATTCTTGTAAGGTCTCGAGTTATAATACTCATCTGCTTCTTTAGCTGTAACTTCTTCAACTTTTCCAATAATTCTTACTTGGCGTCTAATGCTTTTCCAATGAAAACACATTGAGGCTTTTTGGTTTTCTTTTAGCTCGCCACCCTTTTTACTGTTAAAATTTGTGTAAAAAACAAAACCTTTATCACTCAACCCTTTTAATAAAACCATTCTTACATTAGGTTGATTTTGTTTATTCGATGTAGCTATTGCCACAGCATTAGGGTCGTTAATTTCAGTTTCTTCAGCTTTTGCAAACCATTTTTTAAATAAATCTATTGGATTGCCTATATCTTCAAAGCAACTATCTAGTCCTAATGAATTTTTGCCATTTTTTTGATTCATATATTTAATAAAATAACTTATATATTAAATTATTATGTCTTTTAATACTTTTGGAAAATTATTTAGATTTACTACTTGGGGAGAGTCTCATGGTCCTGCCATTGGATGTGTAATTGATGGTTGTCCTCCAAATATTCCTTTATCTGATAAAGATATACAAATAGATATGAACAGGAGAAGGCCTGGACAATCAAAATTTACTACCCAAAGGAAAGAACCAGATAAGGCAATAATTTTATCGGGAGTTTTTGAAGGGAAAACTACAGGTACGCCTATTTCGATTATAATCTATAATGAAGACAAAAAATCAAGAGACTACGAGTCTATTAAAAATAAATTTAGACCAGGTCATGCTGATTACACTTACTTTAAAAAATATGGAATTAGAGACTTTAGAGGAGGTGGAAGACAATCAGCAAGAGAGACAGCAAGTAGAGTTGCAGCAGGAGCTGTTGCAAGAGTAGTTTTAAAAAGAATTTTAGGAAAAAAATTTAACGTGATTGGTGCAGTTACGCAGCTAGGATTAATGTCTTGCGATAAATCAAACTGGAAAGACTCTGAGATAAGAAAAAATCCATTTTTCTGCCCTGATAAAAAATCTGTAAAACTTTGGGAAAAATATTTATTGACTGTAAGAAAATCAGGATCATCATGTGGAGCGATCATTGAACTTAGAGCTAGTGGAATTCCAGTTGGCTTAGGTGCTCCAATCTACTCAAAGCTTGATACTGATATTTCAGCAGCGTTGATGAGTATTAACGCAGTCAAGGGAGTAAATATTGGTTCTGGTATGAACGCAGCTTTTCTTAGTGGCGAAGAAAATTCAGATGAAATGAGTAAAAACTTGGGAAAAGTAAAATTTAAAACCAATCATGCTGGGGGAATACTTGGCGGTATTTCTTCAGGACAAGATATAATTGCTTCTTTTGCAGTAAAACCAACATCATCAATTTTAACGAGTAGAGATACGATTGATAAAAAAGGAAAAAACACAAAAATTTCTGTAAAGGGCCGTCATGATCCTTGCGTTGGTATAAGAGCAGTTCCAATTGGGGAAGCAATGATTAATTGTGTTCTACTTGATCACCTATTAATGCACAGAGCTCAATGTGGTTAATTAATATTTTTATTTTTACTTTTAGCTAAAATAATATTTGAGTTTAGAGTTTCCTCAACCTTACTTGCGATAGATTTACTATCTAGTCCTGCTATCTCATACATTTTTTCTGGAGTATCTTGATCGATAAAGATATCAGGTAAAATCATAGATCTAAACTTAAGGCCCTTATCGAATACTCCTCGATCAGATAAAAATTGCATAACATGAGAGCCGAAACCTCCTATAGATCCTTCCTCAATAGTAATTAAAACTTCATGATTTGAAGCTACTTCCATTATTAACTTTTCATCTAAAGGTTTTGCAAATCTGGCATCAACAACTGTACACGTTATACCTTTCTTTAATAAATTTTCGGAGGCTTCCTTACATTGCTCCAATCGTGTTCCGAAATTTAGTAAAGCAACTTTTTTTCCTTCATGAATAACTCTACCTTTTCCAATTTCTAAAGTTTCATTAATCGAAGGCAAATTTATTCCAACCCCATTCCCTCTAGGATATCTAAAAGCCGAAGGACGATCATTAATATTTACTGAAGTGTTGATCATTTTAACAAGTTCTGCTTCATCGCTTGCGGCCATGACCACAAAATTAGGTAAAGTTGATAAATATGTAATATCAAATGAACCTGCATGAGTTGGTCCATCAGCCCCAACTAGCCCAGCCCTATCTATCGCAAATCTAACTGGCAAAGATTGTAATGCTACGTCATGTACAACTTGATCGTAAGCTCTTTGTAAAAAAGTAGAGTAAATTGCAGCGTAAGGTTTATAGCCTTCCGTTGCTAAACCAGCAGCAAAAGTAACAGCATGCTGTTCTGCTATACCAACATCAAATGTTCTGTCTGGAAATTTTTTTTCAAATAAGTTTATACCAGTTCCAGAGGGCATTGCACCTGTAATACCAATAATTTTAGTATCTTGTTCTGCATGTTTAATTAGAGTTTCTGCAAAGACTTTAGTATATGAAGGTGCGTTAGATTTTGATTTTGTTTGCTCTCCAGTTGAAACATTAAATTTTGAAACACCATGATATTTATCTCCTGAGTCTTCCGCTGGCTTATAACCCTTACCCTTTTCAGTTCTAACATGAACTAAAATAGGACCTTCATGATTAGAATTTTTCACATTTTCAAATATTTGAACTAAATTTTCTACATCATGACCATCTACAGGTCCTACATAGTAAAAACCAAGCTCATTAAATAATGTTCCACCTGTTACAATATTTCTAAGCATATCCTCTGCTTTTCCGGCTTTTTGACTAAATCTTTTTGAAAATGCGGAAATAACCATTTTAATAGTTTCCCTTAAACTAAAATATAGTTTGCCCGATAATAAATTTGCTAGATAATTGCTCATAGCTCCTACTGGTCTTGCAATTGACATGTCATTGTCATTAAGAACTACTATTACTTTTGATTTCAAAGCACCTGCATTGTTCATGGCTTCATAGGCCATACCGGCACTCATTGCTCCATCGCCAATTACTGCTATCACATTATTTTTGTCGTTTGAAAGTTTTTTTGCTACTGCCATTCCTAATGTAGAAGAAATTGACGTCGAGCTGTGAGCTGCTCCAAAAGGATCATATTCACTTTCAGTTCTTTTAGTAAAACCAGATAATCCTCCGCCTTTACGTAAAGTTTTAATTCTATCTCTTCGTCCTGTAATTATTTTGTGAGGATAACATTGGTGACTAACATCCCACACCAATTTATCTTTTGGGGTGTTAAATACATAGTGTAATGCTACTGTTAACTCTACAACGCCTAGTCCTGCACCTAAATGGCCACCAGTTTCAGAAACCACATCGATTAACTCATCCCTCAATTCATCAGAAATTTGTTTAAGATTATCCTTTTTGAATTTTCTTAAATCAGCTGGAAAATTTATTTGTTTTATTAATCTACCCATTAAAATTTTCTCTCAAATATAAAGTTAATTGTATTAATTAACTCTCTCGCATTTTTTCCATGTTTTCTTAATTTATTCAATATATTTTTCTTTAAGCTTTCTGCATACAAAAAGGCTTTCTTATCTCCCATAAGTTTAAGTAAAGTTGATTTCCCTTTTTTACTATCTTTTTTAACTGGTTTGCCCATTAATTTACTTGAACCCTTTTTATCTAAAAAATCATCAGATAATTGAAAAAGTAATCCTATATCCTCACCTAGTGAACTTAGAAGTTTTTTTTCTTTTTCGCTTTTGTTTGCTATTGTTGTTACCGAATAAAGACAAAAGTTAAATAACTTTCCTGTTTTCTTTTTTTGCATATCGATAATTTGATTGATTTTTTTTTTCTTTTTTTCAAATTTTAAGTCTAATTCTTGACCTTCTGCAATACCATTATGACCAGAACAAAATGCTAAAGATCTAACAAGTTCATTCTTTATTTTTGAGTGAACTAAATATTTTTTTTCAGTAATTATTTCAAATGCTAAAGTAAGCAAAGAACTCCCAGCTAAAACTGTAGATGCTTCTCCGTATTTTATATGAGTAGACGGCTTACCTCTTCTTATTGGATCATTGTCCATACAAGGTAAATCATCATGAATTAAAGAGTAAGAGTGAATACATTCAACTGCAGCACAAACATTAATTAATTTTTTTTCGTTAATTTTAAATAACTTTCCTGCATCTAAAATGATTGTGGACCTAATTTTTTTTCCTCCTGAAATAACTCCATATTTCATCGGTTTTACTAATAATGATTTTTTTTGTTTTTTTAGATAATTTATCAAAAATTTATCTATTTTTTTTGCATTCTTTATAAGTTTTTTTTTAATCATTAATTTTATTTTGTGAGATTTCTTTAAATTTTTTTTTAAATAGTTCGTCAACGTATTTATTTAATTGAACCAATCTATGGTAATCACTTTTATAATCTTCCAAATTTCCCTCTTGATTTTCAAGTTTACTTAATATTTCATTAATCTCATCTTTTGCTTCTTTTAATGATTTACTTTTAATATCAGCTGGAATATTTTCAATTTTCATTGATTAATAATAATTACATTATGAAAAATAGCTATTCAAATATTTTTACTTTCAACAAAAAAATTCTCAGTAAAACAATTAAAAGTTTAAAAAATGGAGGTGTTATCGGATTGCCTACGGAAACAGTATATGGGCTTGGAGGTGACGCATATTCAAAAAAAGCAGTAAAAAAAATATTTAAACTAAAGGGCAGACCTCAGTTTAATCCTTTAATTATTCATTATTATAATATTAAAGATGCACAAAAAGATGTTATATCTAATAAATATTTCGAGAAATTATATAAATTGTTTTGTCCAGGACCCATAACATTTGTTTTAAAAAGAAAAAGCACTTCTAAAATAAGTCGTCACGCCTGTGCAAATTTAAGAACTGTTGCAGTTAGATTTCCAAAAAACAAAACTACAAGAGCTATTTTACGAAAAGTAGATTTTCCCTTAGCTATGCCAAGTGCAAACAAATCATCTAATGTAAGTCCGGTTAATTCTAAAGATGTATTTGATGAGTTTAAAACAAATTTAAAAATTATAATTGACGGAGGTAAATGTAAAATTGGAATTGAGTCTACAGTGATAGATTTAACATCAGATCTTAAAATTTTAAGGCCTGGGGTTTTAGATAAAAAAGTTATTGAAAATTCATTAAAAATTAAAATTAAAAATCATAAGAAAAAAAACAAAATTCTATCTCCTGGAATGATGAGAAAGCATTATTCTCCCGGAATTCCTGTTGTAATAAATCAAAAAAAACATGATGGAAAAAGTGCATTTATTTATATCGGGAATAAACATAAAAATAAAAAAGATTTTTTTAGTTTAAGTAAGAAAAATAATTTAATTTTGGCTGCTTCAAATTTGTACAAAATATTTAGAATTATTAAAAAAAAGGGATATAAAAAAATACAAATAGACAAAATTCCTAATTACGGTGCTGGTATTGCAATCAATGATAGGATAAATAGAGCATCAAAATTTTAAATGAAGCTAAAAGTAGAAAATCTCGTAAAAAAATTTAATTCAATAAATGCAGTTAATGATATTAGCTTTGAAATTGAAAAAAACTCTACTTTAGGATTACTCGGTCCGAATGGTTGCGGAAAAACTACATCAATTGGTATGATGCTGGGATTAATAACGCCGACAAGTGGTAAGATATATATTGATGATACCTGTTTAGAGCCTAAAAATAGAATTAAGTTATTAAGTTTAATGAATTTTGCATCACCTTATATAGAATTACCAAAAAAACTTACTGTAAAACAAAATCTTGAAGTTTACGCTAGACTTTATGGTGTTGTTGAAATTAATAAAAGAGTGGACGAAATGGTGGTGGATTTAAATTTAAAAAATTTTTTACATAAAAAAACCGGAGAACTTTCATCTGGTCAAAAAAATCGAGTATCACTTGCGAAATCACTTATCAATAAACCTAAGCTGTTATTTTTAGATGAACCAACAGCTAGCCTTGATCCAGATGTAGGAGATTTTGTAAGAGAGTATATAGAAAAATATAAAAAAAATAATGAACTGACTATACTTCTGGCTTCTCATAATATGAAAGAAGTAGAGCGATTGTGCAACAAGATAGTTATGATGAAAAAAGGTGAAGTTGTAGACAGTGGAACTTGTGATCAATTAATTAAAAAACATGGAAGACAAAACTTAGAAGATACATTTTTAAAAATAGCTAGGAGTAATAGTGAATTTAAATAAGATTTTTGCACTTAGCTTAAGACACGTATATTTAATTAAAGGCTCTTTTCCAAGAATTTTAGATTTAATTTATTGGCCAACCATTCAAATATTTCTTTGGGGATTTATATCAAAATTTTTTACTTTAAATTCCTCGTATTTTGAAAACACGGTTGGAATAATTTTAAGTGCTGCAATACTTTATGATTTTCTTTTTCGATCAAGTATTAGCTATAATATGATGTTTCTTGAAGAAATTTGGAGTAGAAATTTCACTAATTTATTTATTGCTCCAATAAAAATAAGTGAAATAATTGCAGCACTTACTTTTACTGCAATATTTAGAACATTAATTGGCTTAGTCCCTGCAGCTTTATTAGCAATACCTTTATTTGGTGTTTCAATATTTAAAATAGGAATTCCGCTAATTTTTTTACTAATCACACTTTATATTTTTGGTGTTACTTTAGGACTTTTAGTTACATCAGGCCTTATAAGATTTGGTCCTTCATTTGAGAATATTGCATGGGCGAGTCTGTTTTTTCTAGCTCCATTAGGATGTATTTACTACCCAATAGAAATTCTTCCAGATTGGTTGCAAATTATTGCAAAATTACTTCCATTAGTGCACATTTTTGAAGAGATGCGAAATGTTTTAATTCATGATATTGTAAATTATTATCAAATACTTAAGGCAATAATTATATCTTTTATATATTTTGTTTTTGGGATAATTGTATTTTATCTTTCATATGAAGGGGCTAAAAATAGAGGAACTTTGATAAACATGGGTGAATAAAATATGCATAAAAATATTAGCGAAATAAAAAAATTAGAAAGCCCCCCGCAAGTAATCAAGAATTTATTTGATAAAAATGAGATTGAAAAATTTTTCAAACTTTACAAAGAATTACCAACTACTGTTCATAATAAAAAACAAAATGTAATAAAAAAAAGATGGCTTAAAAATTATAGCGAAGAATTAGAAAATCTTTTTTACAACAAAGTTAAAAATGAAATTGGTGATTTTAGAATGGATAACTTAAAAGATGAAAAGAACGATGATATTTTAGGACTATTTCAAGAAAGTTATAATCCTATTGGTCTACATGTTGATGCCGGATTTAATCTTGATGAAATTATATTTAAACAAACTTTAATACCGTTAACTTCAAAAGGTAGTACTGTTATTTTTAAAAATAAATTTTATGGGAATTCGACAAATTTTACCACAGATGAAAATGAACTTAAAATTAAAGATCTAAAATATGGTCAAAATATAAGATCATCCGAGCATCTTGAAATGTACGATAAAAAACCTTTTGATATAGTGGCCCATAAACAATATTTAAATCACGAGAAAATCGAAAATTTAGCTGGTCTGGAAATTGACTTAGTTTATGAGTGGGAACTTGGTTCAATGCTAATTTTCGATAGGACTAGACTTCATTGCTCGTCAAGTGTGATTGAGGGTAAAAAAATAGGTCTGACTACATTTACTAAAAAGTAAAAATTTTAAAATTATGCCTAATAAAATTTCAAGAAGCTTAGTAAAGTTAATTCTGCCTATTATTTATAAAATATTAGTCAAATTTAAGTTAAATAGACGGGTAATAAATTTTTTAAGCGATAAAAGTTATAGAAGTAACGATCAGCAGAATTTTACTAGATTGATATCAGGTTTATTGAAAAATGAAAAAATAATATCGTTAGATGTTGGTGCTCAAGGAGGTTTTAATTCTGATAAGTTTTTTCCTTCTAAGTATAATTCTTTTTTTAAAGAAATACTTATTGAACCTATTAATTCAGAAGCTGAAAAGCTTGAAAATAAAAAGTTCGTAATTAATAAAGGTTTATGGAGCAAAAAAGAGAGAAAAAAATTAAATATTTTAGACAACAGACTTGGTAGCTCATCTATGTATAAGCCAGATGAAGAATTTTTTGATCTTCATAATTTAAAAAAACAAGATTATGATAACTATAAAATAACACGTTCTATAGAAGTAGAATGTGACACTTTAACAAATCAACTAAAAGAATTAGAAATCAATAAATTAGATTATCTAAAAATAGACACTCAAGGAGCTGAATTAGAGATTTTAAAAGGAATAGGTGAGTATCGTCCTTTGTTAATAAAAACAGAGGCACATTTTTTCTCAATGTATAAAAATGTACCTAGTTGGAATAAACTTGTGAGTTTTCTTTATGATTTAAATTATACACTAATAGATTTTAAAGGTATTGGAAATCACAGCACTAGAATTCCTGCAGAGGCAGATATGATTTTTATTCCAAATTTTAATAATAAAATTGGTAAAAAATTAATTTTGGACAATAAAGATAAGTTTATCAGTTTAATGTTAATATTTGGTCAATTAAAAATTTTACAAGTTATTTTGAAAAGATTTCAAATAGAATTAAATGATTTAGAAAAATTAGAAGACAATTATTTCAACTAATGGCTATCTACGACTGTTTTCAATACTTCAATGAAGATCATATGTTAGATCTTCGTTTAAATATTTTAGATAAATATGTTGATTATTTTATAATATCGGAGTCCACAAAAACTCATCAAGGAAAAAGTAAAAAAATTAACTTTAACATTAATAAATTTTCTAAATTTAAACATAAAATAAAGTTTATTGTTGCAGACTATAAAAAAGAGATAAATTTTACTAAACATACTGGGGGTGAGTCTCCTATAGAGCAACATCAAAGAAATTCATTAATTGAGGGGCTTAAGAATGCCTCAAGTGAAGATCTAGTAATTTTATCTGATTCAGATGAAATACCTGATTTAACAAAATTATCTGAGATAAATAATAAAAAAAAATATATAGCTTTTTGTCAAAAAATGTTCATGTACAAACTAAATCTTCAAAATTTAAATGAAAGTAATTGGATTGGATCTAAAATAACAAAAGTAAAATATTTAAAATCTATGCAAGAGTTAAGAAATATGAAGTTTAAAAATTACCCTTTTTGGAGAATAGACAAATTTAGTCAACAAATCATAAATGGGGGTTGGCATTTTTCTTTTTTACAAACCCCAGGTCAGATTTTAAATAAAATAAAATCATTTTCTCATGGTGAATTTAATCAGGAGGATCTAAATACAAAAATAATTGAAAAAAAAATATTAGAGAATGAAGATATATTTGGACGAGGAAATAAATTGGAAAAGATTGATATAGATAATAGCTATCCAACATATATTGCTAAAAATAAAGATAAGCTTTCTGATTGGATAATTTAGATATGGTGCGCCGGATAGGAGTCGAACCCATAACCTCCGGAGCCGAAATCCGGCGCTCTATCCAGTTGAAGCTACCGGCGCAATATTATTAATTTAAATTAATTTATGAATAATACAATTAAATTTTCAGTAGATGAGAAAAATAATGGTAAAAGATTAGATATTTTTTTGGCGGAAAATATAAATCATTTAACAAGATCTTTTTTAAAAAAGTTAATTGAAAATGGGCAAGTAAAACTTAATAAAAAAGTACTAAAAGCACCTTCGACTAAAGTAAAATACAAAGATCAAGTTACAATTAATATTATAGAAAATAATGAGCAAAATATTAAGCCAAAAAAAATCGAACTAGATATTGTTTACGAAGATAATGATATTTTAGTAATCAATAAACCGAAAGGCATGGTAGTTCATCCTGGCGCTGGAAACTATGAAAATACATTAGTTAATGCTTTACTATTTAAGTACAAAAAAAAATTATCTGATGTTAATGGACCTTTGAGACCAGGTATTGTCCATAGAATTGATAAAGAAACAAGTGGTTTACTTGTAATTGCAAAAAATAATTTAGCACATTCTAATTTAGGTAATCAATTTAGCGATCATAGTATAGAAAGAAAATATCTCTGTTTAGCATGGGGAGTAGTTAGACCTTTAAATGGAAAAATAATTACATTAATTTCGAGAGATAAAAAAAATCGTCAATTAATGACTGTAAGTGAAATCAATGGAAAAAAAGCTATAACAAACTATAAGACCATTAAAATTTTTAATTTAAAAGATATTCCTAAAATAAGTTTGCTTGAATGTGAATTAGAAACAGGAAGAACACATCAAATTAGAGTTCATTTAAAATATAAAGGGACATCTCTGCTTGGAGATAAGCAGTATGGAAAAAAAAATATAAAGTTTAAAAAAATTAATAATGATTTTTTTAATAATCTAAATAAATTATCTGGGCAGGCATTGCATGCTAAAACCTTGGGATTTACTCACCCCAAAACAAAGAAATGGATGAATTTTAATTCAAAATTACCTGAGGGTTTTAAAAAAATATTGAATTTGCTAGAAAATTTAAGCAGTTGAAATAAGTAATCTAATATATAAATAAATATTATGAGCCAAGAAAATCGAATAAGTAATTTGCCCGTTCCTTCTGTTGGAGGATTATCTGTTTATTTAGCCCAGATTAAAAAATTTCCTATGCTTGATGCAGAGGAAGAATACATGCTGGCTAAAAACTGGAGAGACAATGGAAATTTGAAAGCTGCTCATAAATTAGTAACTAGTCATTTAAGATTAGTTGCTAAAATTGCAATGGGTTATAGAGGTTATGGATTGCCAGTTAATGAATTGATATCTGAGGGTAATATTGGATTGATGCAAGCAGTAAAAAAGTTTGATCCTGATAAAGGTTTTAGATTAGCAACATATGCAATGTGGTGGATTAAAGCTGCAATACAAGAATATGTTTTAAGGTCATGGAGTTTAGTTAAAATGGGTACGACGACCGCTCAGAAAAAACTTTTTTTTAATTTAAAGAAGCTTAAAAACCAAATAGCTCCTAATCAAGACGGAGATTTAAGAGATGATCAAGTTAAAGAGATTTCTAAAAGATTAGATGTTGAGTCACATGAAGTTGTAAATATGAACAGAAGAATGATGGGGCAAGAAAAATCCCTAAACGATCCCATCAAAAGTGGGGAGACCGATGAATGGCAAGATTGGTTAGTTGACGATAGCTTAGATCAAGAGCTTATTATTTCGCAAAAGCAAGAGTATGACGACAAGAAAGAATTATTAGAAAGTGCAATGAAAATTTTAAACGAGAGAGAAAAGGAAATAATTATAGCAAGAAGACTTTCTGAAGATCCTGAAACTTTAGAAGATTTAAGTAAAAAATATAAGATTAGTAGAGAGAGAATAAGACAAATTGAAACTAAAGCGTTTGAAAAATTACAAAAATCTATGATTAACGCTAGTAAGTCTAAAAATTTATTACCTGCAAATTAATTGCCAAAGGGATCTTCAACTAAAATTGTATCATCTCGCTCAGGGCTAGTGGATATACTTGATATTTTTGCTTCTATAAAATCTTCTAAGGCATGAATATATTTTCTTGCATTATCAGGTAAATCTTTGAAATTTCTTATGCCTTGCGTTTTGCTTTTCCATCCTGGAAATGATTTATAAATTGGTTTTATATTAAACTGATCCTCCGAAGCTGCTGGTAAATAGTCTATTTTTGTTCCATTTAACTCATAGCCAATGCACATTTTAATTTCTTCAAGTTCGTCTAGAACATCTAACTTAGTTAAAGCTATACCGTGAATTCCTGAAATTTTAATTGTCTGCCTAACTAAAACTCCGTCAAACCAACCGCATCTTCTTTTTCTAGCTGTAACAGTTCCAAACTCTTTTCCTCTTCTGCCTAAACTTTCACCTACTTCATCATTCAACTCTGTGGGGAAGGGTCCGCTGCCTACTCTAGTAGTATAAGCTTTTGTTATGCCTAAAACGTAATTAATTTTGTCAGGGCCAGAACCTGATCCAGTTGCAGCCATTGCAGGCACAGTATTTGATGATGTTACATATGGATAAGTCCCATGATCAACGTCCAAAAGTATTCCCTGAGCACCCTCAAACAATATTTTTTTTCTTGCATTATTATATTCACTCAATTTTAACCAAACAGGTTGAGCAAATTTTAATAACTCTGGGGCAATTTTTAATAATTTTTTTTTTAAAGCATTTTTTTCAAAGATCTTTTTATTTAAACCTTTTCTAATAGCATTATGATGCTCTAATACATTTTCTAACCTGCTATCTAAATTTGTTTCTGATCTTAAATCCATTACTCTAATCGATCTTCTACCAACTTTATCTTCATAACAAGGACCAATTCCTCTTCTTGTTGTGCCAATTTTTTCTTTTCCGGCAGCATCTTCCCGTATCTCGTCCATTTCTTGATGGAAAGGTAAAATTAGAGATGCTGCTTCAGAAATCATAAAATTATCTGGAGTTACATCAACACCTTGTTTTTTTATTTCATCTATCTCGTTTAAAAGAGCCCACGGATCTATAACAACACCATTTCCGAGAATAGACATTTTACCCTTTCTCACAATACCAGAGGGTAATAATCTTAGTTTAAAAACTTTTTTATCAATAACCAATGTATGGCCAGCATTGTGACCACCTTGGAATCGAACCACTACGTCAGCTTCGCTTGAAAGCCAATCTACTATTTTCCCTTTTCCCTCGTCTCCCCACTGCGAACCTACAACTGCAACATTTTTCATTATTTGAATTTTTTATTTAGAATAATAGAATTTAAATGATTAATTGGACCGTTTCCTTTTCCTAGATTAGTGTTAGTTTTAATTGCATCATTAACATATTTAATTCCAAGCTCACAAGATTTTATCAAATCTTTTCCACATGATAAATACGTTGTTATTGCTGAAGATAAAGTACAACCTGTTCCATGAGTGTTTTTTGAATTATATTTTTTGCTTCTAAATTCTTTAACTGATTTCTTATTTATTAAAATATCTATCATTATTTTGGATTTTAAATGACCACCTTTAATAAGAATATTTTTAGCACCTAATTTAATTAATTTTTTTCCAGCATGTATCATATCTTTGGAAGATCTAATTTTTATTCCTGATAAAATTTCTGCTTCTGGTATGTTAGGGGTTATTAATAAAACTTTTTTCATTAATATATTCTTAATAAATGAAATGGCTGCAGGATTAATAAGTTTTGCTCCACCTTTAGCAACCATTACTGGGTCTAATATAATTTTTTTTATTTTTATTTTATTTAATGATTTATTGACCGCTAATATTACTTGTTTTGAGTGTAACATACCTATCTTTATTGCATGAGGATGAATATCTTTAGCTGAATATTCGATTTGATTTGAAATCTCTTTTGGACGGATAGGGATTATAGATTTAACTCCAGTTGTGTTCTGAGCAGTAACAGCCGTGATGGCTGTCATTGCATAACTGCCTAAAGAAGTTACAGTTTTAATATCAGCTTGGATACCTGCGCCTCCAGAAGAGTCAGATCCAGCTATTATAAGAACTTTAGATTTCAAACGCATTTTTTAATTTATAGTTCTTCTGATAATTTTAATGCATCTGTTAAGTAAAATAGAATCGAAAGATTCACACATTATTCTAATTTTTGGCTCTGTACCGGAAGGCCTTACAAGCAACCTACCTTGATTTTTTATAATATGATTTGCAAGTTTAATTGCTTTTTTACACTTTGGCGTATTAATAATTTCTTTATTTTTTACTTTTATATTAACTAGTTTTTGAGGAACCGACTGATAGACTTTAAATAATTCACTTGCTACTTTGCTTTTTCTCAAAGCAAATAAACATTCTAATGCTACTAGAAGACCATCGCCTGTTGTGGCAAATTTACCTAGAATTATATGTCCTGATTGCTCTCCACCTAAATTATAGTTTTTTTTCTTCATTAATTCTTTAACGTAACGATCACCAACTTTTGATCTTTCAAAATTAATTTTTTCTTTTAAAAAAAATTTTTCTAAACCATAATTGGACATTAAAGTTCCAATCACTCCACCTTTAAGAATTTTTTTTCTTTTCCATCTCTTAGCAATCATAGCAATAATTTGGTCTCCATCGATTAATTGAGATTTTTCATCGCACATTATCACTCTGTCAGCGTCACCATCTAAAGATATTCCAATATTAGCTTTGAATTTTTTCACATACTTTTTTAAGAGTTCAGGATAAGTTGAGCCACACTTTAAATTAATATTTAAACCGTTAGGCTTAATCCCGACTGAAAAAACTTTCGCACCTAAATCTGAGAGAATTCTAGGAGCAGATTTATATCCTGCTCCATTCGCACAGTCTAAAACTATCCTCATTCCTTTAAGGCTGAAATTACTAGGGAAATTACTCTTTAGAATTTCAATATACCTATCGTTTCCATCTTCTAATCGTTTAACTCTACCTAAAAAATCTGGTTTTGATAATTGATTAATGGTTTTTTTGTCAATTAGACTCTCAATTTTTTTTTCAATTTTATCTGATAGTTTCATTCCATCTGGTCCAAATAATTTTAGCCCATTATCATGAAAAGGATTGTGAGAAGCTGTTATCATTATTCCAAGATTTGCTTTCATTTTTTTTGTTAACATTGCTAGTCCATTAGTAGGGAGAGGCCCTAAAGTAAAGATGTGCATTCCTGCTGAAGCCAGTCCTGATACAAGAGCTGGTTCTAAAGTATATCCTGATAACCTTGTATCTTTCGCGATAATTGCTATCTGCTTTTTTTTCTTTAAGTTTTTAAAATATGTGCCAGCTGCTAAGCCAAATTTAAAAAACTTTTCACCATTAATATTGCCTAAATTTACTGTGCCTCTTATGCCATCAGTTCCAAAATACTTTTTTTTCATTTATTTAATAATTTCTCAAATACTAAGAGACCTTGCTTAACCTCTTCTACATTGTGAACTCTAAAAATTTTTACTCCTTGTGAAAGTGAATACATTATTGAAGACAAGGTTCCACCAATTCTTTCTTTAGTATCATATTTTCCAGAAATTTGATTAATAAATCTTTTTCTAGACGTGCCAATTAATATAGGAAATCCTAAAGAATGAAATATTGAAATCTTATTTAATATCATCAAATTATGTTTCAACTTTTTTCCAAAACCAATACCTGGGTCTAAAATTAACTTCCTTTTATATTTGTCATTTCTAAAATTTGAAATTTCTTTTTCAAAAAAATCATAAATATCCAATAATACATGATGATATTTAGGATTTAATTGCATTGTTTGAGGTGTTCCCTGCATATGGTGAATAATTTTCCAAATATTTTTATTTCTTACAGATTTATAAGAATTTCGATCAAATTTGAAACATGAAACATCGTTTACAATATCTACTTTTATTTTTAAAGCATAATCAATTACCTGGCTTTTTCTCGTATCAATAGATAGCAATGTTTTAGAAAAACTCTTTTTAAAATTTTTAATTACTCTTTTTACTCTTTCGAGTTCATTTTTTGGATTAATAACTTTAGAGCCAGGTCTAGTTGACTCACCTCCTATATCAATTATATCCGAACCAGACTTGATAAGTTTTTTAATTCTTTGGTTAGCCTTTTTAAAGCTATTGTACTTTCCTCCGTCAGAAAAGCTATCTGGTGTCATGTTTATTATACCCATAATTGCATGGGATTTTTTTCCTAAAAACTCTCTTTTACTTGTTATTTTTTTTAGATCTTGGATTACTTTATCTTTTATTTTTTTTGGTAATTTCTTTATGTTTTTTAAATCTACAATTTTATTTTTTACTATTTTTTTATTTCTAGAAAAAAGTTCAATTTGATTGAAAGATATTGAGCTGTCATTGCACAGAGGAAGTGAAAGTTTCTTTTTAACTAATTGTCTTGAATCTTGACCATAAAAAAAATTACACGCGCGAGTGTAATATTTGGTCATTAACTTATATTGCTGGTTTTGGTTTTAATCCTAGAGAGCCGAGCGCTGATGAAGTTTTGCCGTCGTCTTCATCCTCATCTTTAAAAGATCTAGTTGGTTTGATATTTTTTAAAATTAAATCTCTTATCTCATCACCTGATAGTGTTTCATAAATTAAAAGAGCTTTAGCTAGTTTGTGCAAGTCATCTATTTTTTCAGTTAAAACTTTTCTAGCTCTTTCATATCCTTTGTCTACAATTTTCTTAACTTCCACATCTATTTTTTTTGCTGTTTCCTCAGACATATTTTGTTGTTTAGTCACTGATCTTCCTAAGAAAACTTCTTCCTCATTTTCTCCATATGCAATAGTTCCAAGTTCAGAACTCATTCCATATTTTGTAACCATATTTTTAGCCATTTTAGTAACCATATCAATATCGGATGAAGCTCCAGAAGTAACTTTATCATGACCGAATATAATCTCTTCTGCAATTCTGCCTCCCATTGCTACAGCTATATCGGAGTGCATTTTTTCTCTTGTTACTGAAAGTTGATCTCTTTCTGGTAATCTCATCACCATTCCCAGTGCTCTTCCTCTAGGAATTATAGTTGCTTTATGTATTGGGTCAGAAGCTTTTTCATTTAGGGCTACAATGGCGTGACCACCTTCGTGGTATGCAGTAAGTTTCTTTTCATCTTCTGACATAACCATTGATCTTCTTTCAGCACCCATCATTACTTTATCTTTTGCTTCTTCTATGTCTGACATAGTTACAACTCTTTTATTTTTTCTGGCAGCAAGTAATGCAGATTCATTTATTAAATTCGCGAGATCTGCTCCTGAGAAACCTGGTGTACCTCTTGCAATTGTTCTTAATTTTACATCAGGTCCAGTGCTGATTTTTCTTACATGTACTTTTAAGATTGCTTCTCTTCCAATAATATCTGGATTTCCTACAACAACTTGTCTGTCAAATCTTCCAGGTCTTAATAAAGCAGGATCTAAGACATCTGGTCTGTTTGTTGCAGCAATCAGAATAATGCCTTCATTAGTATCAAAACCATCCATCTCAACTAGTAATTGGTTAAGAGTTTGTTCTCTCTCATCATTTCCACCACCTAAACCTGCGCCTCTACTTCTCCCAACGGCATCAATTTCATCTATAAAAATAATACATGGTGAGTGTTTTTTTCCTTGCTCAAACATATCTCTTACTCTAGATGCTCCAACTCCTACGAACATTTCAACAAAATCTGAACCTGAAATTGAAAAGAACGGAACGTTTGCTTCACCGGCAATTGCTTTAGCTAATAAAGTTTTACCAGTGCCTGGAGGACCAATCAAAAGAGCACCTTTTGGTATCTTTCCTCCTAGACGACTGAATTTTCTTGGATCTTTTAAAAATTCAACTATCTCTTCTACTTCTTCTTTAGCTTCTTCAACACCTGCAACATCATTAAATGTAACTTTGCCTTGTGCTTCATTTAAAAGTTTTGCTTTTGATCTTCCAAACCCCATTGCTCCACCTTTGCCGCCTTGCATTTGACGCATAAAAAATATCCAGACACCAATAAGCAAAAGCATTGGAAACCATGATAACAATATTCCAAGAAGTGAAGGCATTTTATCTTCTTGAGGTGCAGCCACTATACTTACACCTTTAGAAGAAAGCTTGTCTACTAATTCTGGGTAATTTGGTGAGTAAGTTTTAAAGGTTTTTCCATCAGCTAAAACTCCAGAAATGTTATTTCCTTGTATCTGAACCTCAACAACTCTACCTGCTTCAACTTCATTTAAAAAATTAGAGAACGCTAGAGAATTTCTCTCTGAATTCATCTTGTTTGGATCTTGAAACATATTGAATAGCCCTACCGAAAGTAGAACAATTATGACCCACATTATTAAATTTTTGACGTTCATATTTCCTAAATAATCATTTATTTGTATTTAACAAGTATACTTTAACCTTTAATAAGTTGTAAATAAGACAAAAAGCAACAAAAAATCCTTTGAATTAAAGCTTTTCATTTTTTAGACACAAATTAATACCTTTCTTAAAGAAAATACACCCTCCAAGAGTAGATTTTTTAAAACCCTTTTTGTCGATAGCTCTAATTAAGTTGGCAACCTTTTTTGCCCTCGGATCGTAATAGTTTTTTTTAAGTTTTTTGATCGAAGCATTGATAATAGCCATTTTAATCTCATTATTATGATTTTTAAATTTTTTTAAATTGATCAATATTTCATTATCTTTTTTTTTAATAATTTTACTAAATTCTTTTTTTAAAAAATCATCTAATGAGTCTCTGCTCTCTGATAAATTGCGGATTGATTTGAAAATCTGTTCATATTCAACACCGCTTTTTTCCAAAGGTTTTTTTAGACTTCTAACTTTTGTTCTCAAATATTTTAAATTCTTATTAGATGGATCTTTTATAAAATTTCCAAAGGTTTTTTTAGAAATCTCTATCAAAAATTTTTTCTTGGTATCCAATAAAGGTCGGTATAAATCAATTTTGCTATTAATTTTACTTTTAGGTCTCATAGCAGATAATCCTCTCAATCCGCTACCTCTGGATAACCTAATTAAAAAAGTCTCAACTTGATCCTCTAAATTATGTGCTGTTATTAATGATCTGATATTATTTTTCATACAAAAATCTGAAAGTAGCTCATACCTTATTTTCCTAGCTTCACCTTGTATATTTTTCTCAATCTTTTTTTTATTAGAAATTACTTTTAAGTTGATTTGTTTTTTTTTAAGTAAAATTTTAACTTTTTTTGCTTCCTGCAATGAATTTTTTCTTATGTTATGATTTATCAAAACATAATAAAATTTTGATTTATGATAATATGTATATGCTTTTGTTAAAGCTGCTAAGGCTAAGCTATCTGGGCCGCCGGATACTGCAACTACAAATTTTTTTTTATGTGTTAAATTTAATTTATTTTTAAAATTAGAAAATATTTTTGATAAATCTTTAAATTCTTTAAAACCGTTCTTAAGATTTACATTTGAATTTTTTTTGCTCATACTGAGCTTTTTGTAACACAGACTTACTAGCTTTTGGGTATTCTTTTTTTAATCCTGAAATCATTTTACAGCCTTGATCTTTTTCTCCAAGTTCAACCATGGTAATTCCAAGCTTCAAAAGGTTATCCGGAGCCTTTTTACTTTTAGGATAATTTTGATATCCATCTAAATAGGCAGTTGCAGCATCAGAATATAACTGTCTTATTCTAAAAGTTTCGCCATACCAATACTGAGCGCTTCCTGCTAAATCATGATCTTTATTTTTATCTATAAATTCTTTCAAAGCAAACTCTGCTGTTTCATAATCTCCTACTTTCATAAAACTTACAGCGAACTCATATTGTTCTTCTGGTGATTTATCAGGAAGTAAAGATTCTCTTTCTTGAGGTTCTTGGGTGATAACTGTTTGAGCGCTCTCAACAGAGTTAATTGATTGTTCTTTCGGTAAGTTTGTTGTTTGATAAGCAGAAGCTGCTCCAAAATCTTGAGGCTTACTCGATCCTGGAAGTGAAACTTGTTTTTCTTGCGGTGAAGAAACTACTCCATTTTCTAAATCTGAAAATCGTAATTGTGTATCTGATTGAATTTTTGTAACTCGAGTAGATAGTTTATCTAATTTAAAATTTACTTCCTCAAATTTGTTGGTTAGTTCTCTAAACTGATTTTCTATTTCATTTAATTTTAACAAATGTTTTGTCATTATATCTTCATTTAAACCATCAGATTTAATCGAGGTTAAAACTGAAGATGAAGTAACATCAGATTTTTGGTAAACTGCTTTTTCTAAAGTTTTTAGGTCTTTAGTTATAACTTGTATTTGATCAGATATTGATTGTAGATATATCTCCTCTTGTTCAGCATTAACAGAACTTACAAAAAACATAGTTAACAATAATACTGATGCGTACTTATAATCTTTTAGTATTCTCATGATTCTTTTTTTAAATTGATAAAATGGCAAAAAAAAGACCCTTTAATATCTCTATTAAAGGGTCTTAGTATTTTGTAAAAAAATTAATTTACTTTTACTGTTACAGATCTTCTGTTTTGAGACCAAGCTAATGGTGTAGAAGCTGGGTTAACAGGTTTTTCTTTTCCATAACTTATTGTAGAAATTCTTTTTCCAGAAATTCCATAAGTCATTAAATAGTCTTTTGCAGCATTAGCTCTTCTTTCACCTAAAGCTAAGTTATATTCTCTCGTACCTCTTTCGTCTGCATGACCTTCGATTGTAACGTTAAGACTTTTGTTCTTTCTTAAATAAGTTGCTTGTTTTCTTAAAGTCTCTCTTGCTGCAGTAGTCAATGAAGACTTGTTAGTTGCAAAAAATATTCTGTCTGGAACACCTGAAGCTAAAAATTTAACTGTTTCTTTTCCAGTGTAAACGTCGCCATCAATGTTTCCTGATTTTTTTGCAGTAGAACATGCACTTAAAATTAAAGTGGTAAATACTACTAGTAATATATTTTTTAAATTCTTATTAAACATCATTTTTTCCCCTGGGTTTGTATTGTGGTTTATTTCAAATTATAAGATATTATTCAAGAGTAAATTACATAAAATTCACCCTCATTTTGATAATAGAGAAGACCAAGATGGGTCTGAGGCGTCAGTTTCAGTATTTAATCTCCTCTCATTATATCCAGTAATATCAATTGACCATAATTTTGCTGAGAACCCCTCTCCTTTTGATCCAGCTTTAGTCTCTCTGTAAAAAACTAAAACTCTACCATTAGGAGACCATGAAGGAGCTTCTTGATAGTAATTTTCTGTCAATAATCTTTCGCCAGTTCCATCTATTCTCATTACTCCGATATAAAATCTACCTTTACGCATTTTAGTAAATGCTATTAAATCTCCTCTTGGAGACCAAACGGGTGTTCCATATATTCCCTCTCCAAAAGTAATTCTTTTTACACCGCTCCCATCACTTCTCATTACATATATTTGTTGTAATCCACTTCTGTCTGAATTGAATGCTATAAATTTTCCATCTGGTGAAAATGATGGTGATGTATCGATAGATGAATGATCAGTTATTCTTTCAACAACTCTTGTGTCTAAATCCATTGTATAAATATCTGAGTTTCCATCTTTAGCAAAACTCATAACTATTTTTTTTCCGTCTGGTGAAAATCTTGGTGCGAAAGTCATGCCGGGAAAGTTTCCAACAACTTCTTGTGTGCCAGTTTCAATATCAAGTAAATAAACTCTTGGCATATTTCTAAAATAGGACATGTAAGTAACCATTTGGCTTGTAGGATTAAATCTTGGAGTTAAAACTAACTCATTTCCTAAGGTTAAGTATTTTGTATTTGCGCCATCCTGATCCATAATTGCTAATTTTTTTACTCTTTGATTTTTAGCACCGCTTTCTGCAACGTAAATTATTCTCGTATCAAAATATCCTTCTTCACCAGTTAACCTTTCGTAAATTTTATCCGAAATAATATGAGCTACTCTTCTCCAATTAGACGGAGTAGTGGTAAAGGCCAGAGCGGTCATTTCTTTTGCGGCTGCTAAATCCCAAAGTCTAAATTCTACTTTTAATTTTCCATCTTTTACTAATAATTTACCGGTTATTAATGCCTGAGCTTTTATTAATCTCCAATCTTCAAATCTTGGTTTTAAGTGTGCGATATCTGGTTTTTGAACGAAAGCCTCTTTTTTAAGTGGATTAAATAATCCTGTTGCCTTAAAATTTTTTTCAACAATTGAAGATATATTTTCTCCTAATTCTTTTATTTTTAATCCTTCAAAGTCTTCAGATTTAACATCCACATGTAGTGGAGACACTGCTATAGGAAGAGGATCTAGATTACCTCTTGTAATATCAACTTCAATTAATGCAAAAGCATTTTTAATAAATAGTACTTTGAGTATTAATAGAATTATTATCTTTTTCATCTTACCCTTTGAGCATTTCTGTTGGATTAAAATTTAACTGTATGTTTTTCCATTTTTCATAACCTGTTGGTGGAACTTTTAAAGGCTGGCAAAGTCTAACTGCTCTTAAAGCACTTTCTGCTAAAACTTTATAAAATTTTTGTCCTGGTCTATTCATTCTTTGATGGTCTAAAATTTCTGATTTCATTATTGTTCCATCTTGTTTTAATTCTAATTTAATTCTTACTAATAAGTCTTCATCATAAGGTAAACCTAAAGGAACGCTCCAACAACCAAAAATTTGTGCCCTTAACGCATCTTCCTCTGAAAGAGTTAACCCAGTTGCAAACGAATTTTTTTGGCTACTTTGGGTAATTTTTTGTTTTGCTTTTTCTTTTACAGCTTGTTCTTCTTTAGCTTTATCAATCAGTGCTGCTATTTGGTTTGTATCTATAATTTCTTTCTTCTCAAACTCTGAAGATTGCCTTATTTCTGGTTTTACTTCCTCTGGATTTTGTTTCTTTTTAACAATTTGTTTTTCCTCTTTTTTTTCATTGGGCAGAGGAATTCTATCAGGTTTTTCTTTAGCCTTTGCGGCAGGTGGAGCTTGCTCTGAAACAAGTCTCTCTTCCTCTTTCTTTTTCTCTTCAATAATTTTTCTAGCTTTTGGCGCGTAAGGAATATTAGTTTTGTCTGAAATTTGAATTAACTCTACTGAAACTATAGGAGGAAGATCTATTGGTTCTCTAAGCATAAAAGGTAAACTTAATATAGTTAACAGGACTATGACAGAGTGGAAAGTAAGAGAATAAATTAAACTTCTTATCATAAATCATTTTAGTTTTTATAAGGCTCAGATATCAAAGCTACTTTGGAAAAGCCTGCGCCAGAAAGAGTGCCCATTACTTCTAAAACTCTACCATAATTAATATTTTTATCTCCTCTAACATAAATTCTTGTGTCAGTTCTATTTTTAGCAATAGCTAAAAGCTTTGGTATAAATTTTTGAGCACTAACCTGTATTTCTTGAATATAAATTTCACCTTTCGAATTAATGCTTACTGTAAGTGGTTCTTGGTCATCAGGAAGAGAGTCTGCCGCTGACTCAGGTAAATCTACCTGCACTCCAACAGTTAATAAGGGAGCTGTAACCATAAAAATTATCAATAACACCAACATAACATCCACGAAAGGAGTAACATTTATTTCACTCATAGGTTCTTTTCTTGAGCGATTAAATTTAAATGCCATTACTAAATTATTGATAAAAATCTTTTTGAAAAGTTTTCTATTTTTGAAAAGTATCTTTGAGTATCACTATTAAACTTATTGTAAGCAACAACAGCTGGTATTGCAGCTAATAGACCTAATGCCGTAGCAAATAATGCTTCGGCTATTCCAGGCGCAACAATAGCTAAACTTGTATTTCTAGAAATTGCAATTGATTGAAAAGAATTCATAATTCCCCAAACTGTTCCGAACAAACCAATAAAAGGCGCTGTAGATCCTACTGTTGCAAGGAAAGTAAAATTTTTTTCTACTTTTTTCATTTCAGTGTCAGTTGCTATTTCAAGTATCCTTCCTACTCTTGCAGATTGAATTGCGGAAGATTGTCTCTTTGTTTTAATTAGTTCTGCCATAGCTAATTTAAATATTTGAATAGCTGGGTCATCTGAGTTGGCTGGTAAGCTGTTATTGAAACTCTCAGCTGACTTTGCTTTCCAAAACTTTTTCTCAAATTCTTCTATTGAACTATTAATATTTTTAAACAATCTGATCTTATCAAAAATAAGTGCCCAAGAGAAAATAGAGCAAGCTATTAATAAAATTATAACTGATTTAACTACCCAATCAGCTCTTAAAAAAAGTTTCCATATTGAGAAATCTGTTGCTCCGCCTAAACCAACAACTTGTGCAGCTATATCTTGTTCCATTAATGCTAATTACTTTTAGAATGTGTCATGAATTTGGCGTTAATAATCGAAATAGGTTTATTTTTCTTCTATTAATCTTGTTTCGCTAAAAAACCTAGCTATCAAAATAGCATCAGATTTATTGACATCCTTTTTTTTTGAAAGTTGACTTGATAATTTTGGATACATTTCTATAGCTTTTGTCCTACTTGCATCCTTTGAAGAATTTATTAATTCAAAATGTTTTTTCCATTTTGATGGTCTTACAAAAAAAATTGGAAGTTCTAGTGCTGCACAAATGCCTTTTAAAGCTCCAAAAGTTTGACCAAAATTAAACATACTAGTAACCCCCTGACCTGGCATAGCATTTACTTGCTCAACAACTACAGTGACTTCCTCTTCTTTATTAATATTTTCTTTGAGCAAATTTACAAGAAGAGCGCTATTTAACTGTCTCTTATTCTTTTTTCCTTCTGACATTACAGGAATGTCAAAAATATTTAATACTTTATTATTTTTTAAAACAGCTATTGCACCACTCAAACCAGGATCTATTCCGATAATTTTCATTATTGTAAATTTTTTAAATTAGCATTGGTAAATATATTTTGAACATCATCTAAATCTTCTAGTGAGGTTAAAACTTCTGCAACATTATTGCTTTGATCTTTATCTAATTCAATGTAATTAAGTGGCCTCCATTCTATTGAGGAGTATTCAAAAGCATCTATTTTTTTTTCAATCTCTATTTTTACTTTATAAAAATCTTCTTTTTCAGTGATTACCTCAAATATGTTATCTAAAGTTAGGCAATCTTTTGCACCTGCGTTAATTGCTATTTCAAATAATTCATCCTCTTTTATTTTATCTTTATTAATATGAAGTACTCCACAGTTGAAAAACATGTATGATGTAGAGCCTGTTTCACCTAGTCTCCCACCTTTTTTTTGTAAAACAGTTCTGATGCTTGAAGCCGATCTATTTTTATTGTCGGTTAATGTTTCAATTATTAAAGCAATGTTTGAAGGTCCAAAACCTTCATACCTCAAACTTTCGTAATTTTTATCTCCACTCATTTCTGATTTGCTTATAGCTCTTGAAATATTGTCTTTAGGCATGTTAGCTTGTTTAGCAGCTTGGATCGCAGTTCTTAATCTTGGGTTCATATCTGGATCTTTATCACCCAGTTTTGCCGCAACAGTTATTTCTCTAGAGAGTTTAGAAAATATTTTAGATCTTTCTTTATCTGCTCTACCTTTTTTATGCTTTATTCCTGCCCAGTGTGAATGTCCTGCCATAACTAGTTAGCTAAGCTACCTCCATCAATTAATCTAGTAACTTTTTTTGCTAAGCCAGTCTCTGAATTGGTTTCAACTATAATTCCAGATAATGTTGCTTCACCTTCCGAGGGAAAATGATTTGTTGCGTCTTTTTCTTTAAAAAATCTTTTAATTGAATTTTCTTTGTTCATTCCAATGACAGAATTATAATCTCCACACATACCTATATCTGTTTGATAAGCAGTTCCTTTATCCAAGATTCTAGTATCAGCCGTTGGAATATGCGTATGAGTTCCCACCACACATGTTGCAAGACCATCAAAAAAATGACCCGCAGCATTTTTTTCACTTGTTATTTCTCCATGAAAATCGACAACTAGGTAATCTACATCTTTTTTTAATTTTATTTTGTCGGAAATCTCTTTTGCTTTTTTAAAAACATCTTCCGTTTTTCTCATAAAAACATTTCCCATTAGATTAATTACTCCAATTTTATATTTATTATTTTTTGACAAATAAATTTCAAAACCTCTTCCTGGAGATCCTTCTACAAGATTTGCAGGTCTTAATAATCTTTTTTCTTTTTCAATAAAATCTGTAGTATCTTTTTTGTCCCAAATATGATTTCCAGAAGTGATGACATCTACACCAGATTTAAAAAACTCTTCTGTAATTTCTTTAGTGATGCCTTTACCATCGTCTGAAGCGTTTTCTCCATTAACAATTACAAAATCAATTTTAAACTTTTTTATTAATTCTGGTAATTTTTTAGACAGTGCTTTTCTGCCAGAAGCACCCATAACATCACCTAAAATTAATAAGTTCATTAATAAATTCCTTTTTCTGTTAAAATAAAATCCAATTTAACGTCATTTTTATTTTTAGGAAGTTTATTATGTTTTTGAAAAGAAAAAGCAACACCAACTGTCATAGTGTCTTTATATTGTTTTATATATTTATTTAAATAACGATCATAATATCCTTTTCCATATCCTAATCTAAATTTATCTTCATCAAAAGCTAGCATTGGCACTATAATTACATCAGGAATTTTTGTTTTAGACTCAATAGGTTCAAGCATACCAAATTCGTTTACAGTCAGTACATCGTTTTTACTCCACTGGTAAAAATTCATTAAATTATTTTTTTCTACGATAGGTAGCAAGATCTGTTGATGTGAAAAATATTTCAGCTCTAAAACCTTAAGAACATTTAATTCAAAATTTGAGGGATAATATAAAGCTATTTTTATAGTTTTTTTTTTAAGATTTTTTTTAATTAATTTTAATAAAGGAGAAAAAAACTTTTTATCTATTTCAAAATAATTTTCTTTTCTTATCTTTAAATACTTTTTTCTTAATTTAGATTTTTGTTGCATCTACTGTATTTTAGACAGCGATTCTGTATTTGAGATTATTTTTTCTAGTGACTGAGTAGTTTTATCAAGCATTGACTCATACAAAGAATTGTTTTCGTCAATAGTCTTTTTAAAGCTATCTAATTCTTCATGTAGTTTTTGGATTTCAATATCTTTGTCTTCTTTATATTTTATTGCAAGTGACTTTATTTCTTTAAATTTATTTGAAATTTCATCTATTTTTTTTTTCTGGTCAGTAATTTTTTGTTTTAAATTAAAGTATTCATCAATTAATTGAATTGTGGTAATCAATAATAGTTTGTTTTCACCTATGTTCCCTAATTTATCTTTAAGCTCTGAATATTTCTTATCTAAAAACTTAGTCAACTTTTTTAACGATTCTTCTTGGCCATCATCACATGAAAGCAGGTAATCTTTATTATTAAATTTTACATTTACATTTGCCATTTTTCTATCTCATTAACTAAGCTCTCTGTTTCTTGACTTAGTTCCTCAATATCTTGGTTAAATTTATCTTCTAGTTCAGATTTTTTACTAACTTCTAACTGAAGTTTTTTTATTTTTTCTTTTAAATACTTATGCTCTCTCATTAATTCTTCGTTTTTTTTTTCGATTTCTGCTTTTTGATAAGCTAGTTCGTTTTTTTCTTTTCTAATCTTTTCTAACTCATAAGTTGGCTGTGAATAACTTAATGATAATGAATTTAATTTATCAATTAGCTGGTTTAAATTTTGTTCTTTCTTTTCAAAATTACTCATAAAGATTAATACCATAATATTGATATAGTTAGTTTAAGTCTATATACGTAATTAAAAGTGACTGTTAAATTTAATCAATTATCTAACGCAATAAGATTTTTATCTATTGATGCCGTGCAAAAAGCAAATTCGGGTCATCCGGGAATGCCAATGGGTATGGCTGATGTTGCGACTGTTTTATTTAAATACCACCTGAGGTTTAATCCTAAAAATCCAGATTGGATTAATAGAGATAGATTTATTTTATCTGCAGGCCATGGGTCCATGTTGCTTTACTCTTTGCTTTATCTTAATGGCTACAAAAGTATTTCTATTGAAGATATAAAAAATTTTAGACAATTAAATTCTATTTGTGCAGGTCATCCTGAGTACAAAAAAAGCACTGGAATTGAAACTACCACTGGACCGTTAGGACAAGGATTAGCTAATGCAGTTGGTATGGCGGTAGCTGAAGAAATATTTAGAAAAAAATTTGGCTCTGAATTTATTAATAACAAAACATATGTAATCGTCAGTGATGGTGACTTGATGGAAGGAATTAGTCACGAGGCAATGAGTTTGGCCGGGCATCTTAAATTAAAAAACTTAATAGTTTTTTTTGATAATAATAAAATTTCAATAGACGGCTCAACATCTTTAAGTGTTTCTGATAACTATAAAAAAAGATTTGAGTCCTATGGTTGGAGCTTTATGGAGGTTAATGGTCATAATGAAAAACAAATATCAAAAGCGATTACCAAAGCATCAAAATCAAAAAAACCAACGATCATCTCTTGTAAAACTATCATAGGATTTGGATCGCCTAATAAATCTGGTAAGGCTTCTTCTCACGGTTCCCCTTTAGGTGATGATGAAATAGCATTAGTAAGAAAAAAATTAAAGTGGGACAGTGCACCATTTGAAATACCTCAAGAAATTTTAGATGAATGGAGGGAAATAGGAAATAAAGGTGAGCATTTAGAGAAAAACTGGTTGCGAATAATTAATAAAAAAAATCCAAAAATTAAAAATGAACTAAACAAATTTAAAGAAAAATTAGACCTCTCAGGTTTAGAAAGTTTTATCCAAAAAGAGAAGGAAAAATATTTTGAAGCTAAACCAAGTTTAGCAACAAGACAGTGTTCGATGGCAGCGATAGAAAAAATTTCTACTTTTCTTCCGCAATTAATAGGTGGGTCAGCAGATTTAAGTGGTTCAAATAATACAAAAACTAACAACTCTAAAATTATTAACTCTAAAAACTTTAATGGAAATTACATTCATTATGGAGTTAGAGAACACGGTATGGCTGCAGTTATGAACGGTTTAGCGCTTTATGGAGGAATAATTCCTTATGGAGGAACATTTTTAATTTTTTCTGATTATTGTAAACCTTCCATAAGACTGTCTGCTTTAATGGGTCTAAAAGTTATTTATGTATTTTCTCATGACTCGATTGGTCTTGGTGAAGACGGTCCTACTCACCAACCAATAGAACAACTAGCTGGATTAAGAGCTATACCAAATTTAAACGTATTTAGACCTGCGGATATAAATGAAACTTTTGAATGTTGGGAATTAGCTCTAAAAAATGAAAACACTCCAAGTGCAATTGCTTTATCTAGACAAAAAGTTCCTTACATAAACCCAAAAAACTCAAAAGAAAACAAATGTGAAAAAGGAGCCTATGTAGTTAATTTAACTTCGCATGAGAGCAATGTGACATTGGTTGCCTCAGGTACGGAGGTAGAGCTTGCCTTAAGAGTTCAAAATAAACTTAAAGAAAATAATATTCACTCAAAAGTAGTTTCGATGCCATGTATGGAACTTTTTGATAAACAGGCTGAAGATTACCGAAAAGATATTTTAGAAGAAGACTCATTAATTGTCACAATAGAAGCTGGAAGTGTAATGTCTTGGCAAAAATATATTAAAAATAAAGGTGCTAATTTAGGTATAGATAAATTTGGTGAAAGTGCTCCTTATAAAGAAGTTTACAAACATTTTAAGTTATCAGAGGAAGATATAACAAATTTTATACAAAAAAAATTGAGAGAGTAACAGAAGTCGATGGGTGAAATAAATTTCTTTCCTGACGATTTAGAAATCAAAGATCAAAAGATAATTCTCAGATTGGATTTGAATGTTCCTATAAAAGATAAAGTCATAAGGGATGATACTAGAATAACTTTATGCCTACCTTTTATAAATAGACTAATTGAAAAAAAAGCAAAAATTATAATTATTAGTCATTTAGGTCGACCAAAAGGAATTAATGTCCCGAACCTGTCTTTAATACCTATCTACAAATATCTCAAAGACGCGCTTAAAACTAATGTTTATTTTTTTAGAGGAACTTTTGATGGTGAAACTGAAGAAAAATTTTCTCACCTAAATGGGGGTGAAGTAATATTAATTGAGAATATAAGATTTTTTAAAGAAGAAACCGAAGATGACCAAGATTTTTCAAAAAAGTTAGGTGAACTTGGAGATATTTATATTAATGATGCGTTTTCATGCTCTCATAGAAAACAAGCTTCTGTACATAGTATAACAAAATTTGTAAAAAAAAGTTATGCCGGTCCATTATTAAAAAAAGAAATAAAAGCTATAGATCTTGTTATAAAAAATAAAAAAGAGCCAGTTACTTGTATTATAGGGGGATCAAAAATTTCAACAAAGATTAATGTTATTACTAATCTTTTAAAAAAAGTTAATAATTTGATAATTGTTGGAGCAATGGCCAACAACTTCTTTGTCTATAAAAATTTAAAAGTTGGTAAATCTTTAATTGAAAAAGATACAAAAGAAATAATAGAAGATATCTATAAAAAAGCAGAAGAACATAATTGTGAAATATTAATACCTGAAGATTGCATGGTGGGAACAGACTTTGAGGGAAATGGAAAAAATAAAAAACTTCATGAAATAGAAGATAACGAAATAATTTTAGATATTGGTTTTAATACAATTAAAAGTATTCAAAAAAAAATCAATGCTTCTAATACTGTTCTGTGGAATGGACCGGCAGGATATTTTGAAAATGATAGCTTTTCAAAAGGAACCATGTCTATTGCAGAAAGTATTTCTAAGAACACTCTAGAAAAATCTTTAATATCTGTGCTTGGAGGTGGGGACACACTAGCGGCTATAAATAAAAGTAATATTAAACTTTCTTTCTCTCACTTATCAACAGCAGGTGGGGCATTTTTAGAGTACTTGGAAGGAAAAGACTTGCCTGGTATTAGTGTTTTAAAATAAATAATCGCTATGACATTAAATGAAATTGCAAAAAAAATGTGTGCTAAAGGAAAAGGTATTCTTGCTGCAGATGAAAGTACTGGAACAATTGCTAAGAGATTTAAAAGTATAAATGTAGAAAACCTTGAAAAAAATAGACTGAACTTTAGACAAACTCTTTTTAATTCAAGCGCGATGAAAGACTATATTGGGGGAGTAATTTTATTTGATGAAACAATAAGACAAAAAACTACTTTTGGTCCTTCAATTCCAGAATTAATTTCCAAACATGGGGCTGTGCCAGGAATTAAAGTTGATAAAGGCGCTAAACCTCTTGCTGGATTTAGCGATGAAACTGTAACAGAAGGCTTAGATGGTTTGAGAGAAAGATTAAAAGAATATTATGATTTAGGCGCAAGATTTACAAAATGGAGAGCTGTTTACAAAATTTCCGATAAATTTCCATCAGTGCAATCTATTAAATCTAATGCCCACGCCCTAGCAAGATATGCCGCTTTAGTTCAAGAAGCTAAAATGGTTCCAATAGTTGAGCCAGAAGTTTTAATGGATGGTTCACATAATATTGATAAATGCTATCAAGTTACAACGGCTGTGCTTAATGAATGTTATAACGAACTTGAAATACATAAAGTTGATCTAAAAGGCACAGTTCTTAAACCTAATATGGTTATACCAGGCTCAGAGTGTAAAGATAAATCTAGTGCTGAAGAAATAGCAAAGAAAACTTTAGATTGTTTGAAAAAAAATGTACCAGGTGAAGTACCCGGTATAGCTTTCCTATCTGGCGGGCAGTCAGAAATAGAATCTAGTAAAAACTTAAATGAAATAAACAAAATAAATGATAGTAATTTTTTAATTACCTTCTCATATGGTAGAGGTTTACAGGCAAGCGCCTTAAAAGAATTTGGGAAAAATCAAGAAAATTTAGAAAATATTCAAAAGGCTTTTAACCATAGAGCTAAAATGAATGGCCTCTCATCAAAAGGGCAATGGTCAGAAGAATTAGAGAAAGAGTCTGCGGCCTAAAACCTTTGAAGAGATTAGTTTATTTAATTTCACCAAATAAAATAAATCAAAATTTTTACACTAGTTTAGATAAAGTATTATCATTTAATAATGTAAAGTTTTTTCAGTTAAGATTAAAAAATGTAAGTCAAAAAAAGCTTATTAATATCTGTAAAAAGATAAAAAAAATTACAACTAAAAATAAAGTTAATTTTATTATTAATGATGATTATGCTTTAAGTTCTAAAGTCAAAGCAGATGGATGTCATATGGGTCAACAAGACGGATCTTTTAAAATTGCTAGAAAAAAACTTAAAGGAAAAATCTTAGGAATTACATGTCATAATTCTAAAGTCCTAGCAAATCAAGCTATTAGTCTTAAGGCAGATTACATCGCTTTTGGTTCTTTTTTTAAGTCAAGACTTAAACCAACTGCCAAAAAAGCTAATTTGAATGTTTTAAAATGGGCAAAAAAAAATATCAAAAAACCAATTGTTGTTATTGGAGGTATAAATAATATTAATTATGAAGAATTGATTAAAGCTGGTGCAAAATATATTGCATTATCAAGTTTTATTTGGGATAACCCAAAATTAAAACCCGAACAAGCAATTAGAAAATTTAAATGAAAATTACAGCAATCGAAATTAAACCTGGAATGATAATAGAACATAAAAAAGATTATTGGAATGTTCTTAAAACGCAACATGTAAAACCTGGTAAAGGTGGAGCTTTTAATCAAGTAGAACTTAAAAGTGTTATTAAAGGAACAAAATTAAATGAGAGATTTAGATCAAGTGAAACAGTAGAAAAAGCTGAAGTTGATGAAAAAAAATTTAATTTTTTATATATAGATGGAGAAAATTGTCATTTCATGGACAATAAAACTTTTGATCAAGTTGAGATTTCCAAGTCAATAACTGGAGAACAATACAAGCTTTTAAAAGAAAATTTAGAAGTTACTATTATGTTTATGGAAGGAAAGCCTATTTCTATTGAACTTCCAAATAATATTGAGTGTATTATTGAAACTACTGATGCTGCAATAAAAAATCAAACAGCTTCATCTTCATATAAGCCCGCAATGCTTGATTGTGGAATAAAAATTAATGTTCCTCCATTTATAGAAACTGGAGAAAAAATTATAATTGATACACGAACATTAGAGTATGTTAAGAGAGTAAATTAATGAGGCTAAATTCACCTCAAATTAATTTAATTGTCAAAGCATGCATGAAAGCTTCGAGATCTTTAATAAGAGATTTTGGAGAAATTGAAAATTTACAAGTTTCATCAAAAGGGCCTGGTGACTTCGTTACATCTGCTGACAAAAGAACTGAAAAAATTTTAATTGATGAACTTCACAAAGCTCATCCTGAGTTTGGAATAGTTGCTGAAGAATCTGGTATGATAAATAAATCAAATAATAAAAACAGATGGATTATTGATCCAATAGATGGAACTATGAATTTTATGAATGGTGTTCCTCAATTTGCGATTTCTATAGGCTATGAGGAAGAAAATGATTTAAAGTGTGGTGTTATATTCAATCCAATCCTTAATGAAATGTTTTGTGCTGAAAAAGGAAATGGTGCGTATCTAAATAATACAAGAATCAGAGTTTCAAATAAAAAAAATCTTAGTAATGCATTAATTGTTACCGGTGGACCTAAGGGGACTAGTAAAATAAAAGAAAAAATCTTTTCAGAATATATTAATATTTCTAATAATGTTTCTAATGTAAGAAAGTTTGGAAGTGCCGCGCTAGATATGGCTTATGTTGCATGTGGAAGATTTGACGGTTATTGGCAAAGAGAACTTAACTATTGGGATATAGCTGCAGGAGTAATTATTTTAAAGGAAGCGGGTGGATTTGTAGATTTTTTTGATTTGGATAATAGCCATCCCTTAAAAAAGAATATTTTAGCTACTAATTCTAATATACATGAGCAATTAAAAGAACTTATAATTGAAAATAATAATTGAGTAAAAACAATTAATAATATAAAACTCCGCTCATGAAAAAAAATATTCATCCTGATTATCATAAAATAAAAGTTGTTATGACAGATGGCATGGAGTTTGAAACTAAGTCAACTTGGGGAAAAGAAAATGATGTTATGAAACTAGATATTGACCCAAAATCTCACTACGCTTGGACTGGCGGAACTCAAAAAATTTTAGATAAAGGTAGAGTAAGTAAATATAATAAGAAATTTAGTAACCTTAGATCAAAAAAATAATTTATGACTGAAACTCCATTTATGCCAAAAGCAACAGCTGTTTGGCTTGTTGAAAATACTACATTGACTTTTAAACAAATTGCAGAGTTTTGTAATTTACATGAATTAGAAATCAAAGGCATTGCTGACGGTGATGTTGCAAAAGGGATAAAAGCTTACAATCCTATTTTAGCAGGTCAACTTTCAAGAGAAGAAATAGAATTATGCTCTAAAAATCCTCTGAAAAAATTAAAATTAATTAGAAAAATAGAAGAAGTAGAAATTAAAGAAAGAAAAAAACCTAAATACACTCCATTATCAAAAAGGCAAGACAGGCCAGATGCAATTTTGTGGTTATGTAAAAATGCGTCAGAATTGACTGATGGGCAAATTTCAAAACTAGTAGGCAGCACTAAAGCAACAGTTTCGCTTATTAGAAAAAGAAGTTATTGGAATTTTTCTAATTTAAAACCAAGAGATCCAGTTATTTTAGCATTATGTTCTCAAGAGACTTTTCAGAAAGCTATAGAAAAAGCAAAGAGAAGAGTTGAAAGAGAGAAAAAAGCTAAGATTAGAGAGGAAAAAAAGTCTCAAGCTGCTTCTCTATAGACAAAAAGATTTTCTAATGTTAACTACCAACAAAATAAACAGGAGGATTTTATTAAAATAGAAGTTAAGGATAATAATGTGGAACAAGCTATAAGGGTTCTTAAAAGAAAGCTTCAAAAAGAGGGTTTTTTTAGAATTATGAAAATGAAAAGTACCTATGAAAAGCCTTCAGAAAAGAAAAAAAGAGTTCAAACAGAAAATTTAAAAAGAATAAAAAAACTTCAAAAGTTAAAAAATAGGTTTTAAATTTAATTAAATGAGAGGATTAACAATGCCATCCGGTAAAGTAAAATGGTTCAACGCCAAAAAGGGTTATGGATTTATAACGGACGATGAAACGCAAAAAGATATTTTTCTTCATGTTTCGTCATTAGAAGAGTCAAAGTTAAGAGTTTTAAAGGAAGATCAAAAGATAATTTACGATATAAAAGAAGAGAAAGATAAGCTTCAAGCCATTAATATTAAAAAGAAAAAATAATTTATCGCGGGGTGGAGCAGTCTGGTAGCTCGTCAGGCTCATAACCTGAAGGTCGTAGGTTCAAATCCTACCCCCGCAACCAAAATGAGAAATCTAATAAGAAACATAACTATCATTGCTCATGTCGATCATGGCAAAACTACTTTGATTGACAGCTTAATGAAGCAAAGTGGAACTTTTAGAGATAATGAAAACATTGAAGAGAGAGTAATGGACTCTGGTGAACTAGAAAAAGAAAGGGGGATCACGATTCTAGCTAAACCTACTTCTATAAATTGGAAAGGATCAAGAATAAATATTATTGACACTCCAGGTCATAGAGATTTTGCTGCTGAAGTTGAAAGAGTTCTACATATGGCTGATGGTGCACTATTATTAATAGACTCTGTTGAAGGAGTAATGCCTCAAACAAAATTTGTTCTTTCAAAAGCTTTGAAACAAGGTTTAAAACCGATCGTTGTAATTAATAAATTGGATAAACCTGATCAAAGAGCAAACGAAGTATTAGATGAAACTTTTGATTTATTTGTAAGTCTAGATGCAAATGAAGAGCAATTAGATTTTCCAGTATTATATGCAAGTGGTAGATCTGGATGGGCCTCAAGAGAAATTAATGGATCAAAAGAAAATTTACAACCGCTATTAAACTTAATTATTGAGCATGTAAAACCATCATCTTTTGATAAAACTAAACCTTTTGCGATGCTTTCTACTCTTCTTTATGCTGATAGTTTTTTAGGAAGAAGTTTAGTAGGTAGAATTGCCCAAGGAACTGCTAGGGCAAATCAAAAAATTAAAGCTATAAATCTTCAAGGAGAAAAAGTTGATGAGGGAAGATTAACTAAAATTTTTAGATATGAAGGGACAAAAAGAGTTCCAATAGAGGAAGGTGAAGCTGGAGATATAGTAATTATTGCAGGTTTAGAAAAAGCAAACGTTGCAGATACAATTTGTGATTTAAGTATCAATGATCCAATTGATGCAACGCCAATTGATCCTCCTACTATGTCTATCACAATTACAGTAAATAGTTCTCCTTTAGCTGGAACAGAAGGAAAAAAATTAACCAGTACTCAAATTAGGGAACGACTAATTTTAGAAGCAGAGAATAACGTTGGGATTAGCTTTGAAGAGAATGAGAACAAAGATTCTTTTGTAATTAGCGGAAGAGGAGAACTAATGTTAGAAATACTTCTTACTCAAATGCGAAGAGAGGGTTTTGAAATGACAGTAAGCCCTCCAAAGGTTTTAATTAAAAAAGATGATCAGGGAAATAAACTTGAACCAATCGAGGAAATAACAGTAGATTTAGATGAAGAGTATTCATCAAAAATTATCGACTCTATGAATAGAAGAAAAGGTAAATTAATTGATTTAAAAGATACTGGAAAAAAAAAGAAAAGATTAATTTTTCACGCTCCTACAAGAGGTTTAATGGGTTACACAAGTAGATTTTTAACTTTAACAAAGGGCACTGGAGTAATAAATAGGATTTTCCATTCTTTCGGAAATTATACTGGTGATATGGAGGGTAGGAGAAACGGTGCTTTAATCTCTATGGAAAATGGTAAAGCAGTAGCCTTCGCAATTTTTAATTTACAAGCTCGTGGTGAAATGTTTGTAAGGCATAACGATCCCGTTTACGAAGGAATGATTGTTGGGCTTTCATCAAAAAGTGGTGACCTTGAAATAAATGTTTTAAAAGGTAAGAAATTAACAAACATGCGGACACAAGGTACTGATGAAAATGTTGTCTTAACTCCTGTCAGAAAAATGGCGATAGCTGAGCAATTGAGCATGCTTAATACTGATGAAGCTTTAGAAATAACACCAAAATCTTGCAGACTTAGAAAGTTAATTTTAGACCCTCATGAAAGAAAAAGGCAATCAAAAGCCAAGGCTTCTTAAAGACTGAATCTTGATTTTTTACTATCTGTTAGAAAACCTTTTACAGTATCTAGTGTCATAGATTTGAAACTCTTACCAAATTCTGCAATTTGATTTATTACTTTTGGCGGCATTGTAATTATATTACAATTTAATTGATTTGCTTGAGTAAAGTTATAAGCTTCTCTTGTACTTGCCCAAAGAATTTCAATATTTTTATTTTTTTTTGTCAAAAAAATACTTTTTTTAAATATCGGAACAGGGTCTTTGCCTTTATCAGCCATTCTGCCTGCAAATATAGAAATTATTGATTTTGTTTTTTTATTTAATTTTTTAAAAATCTTTTTAGTTTGTTCGAATGTGTAAACTGCTGTTATGTTGAGTTTAATTCCTTTATCACTTAATTCTTTAATGACTGGTCCTGTAAATACTCCTTTAGAATTTACAACTGGAATTTTTACGTAAACATTTTTACCCCAAGAATTAATTTCATAAGCTTGTTTTAGCATGTCTTTAAAATTATCAGCAAATACTTCAAAAGAAATTGGTTTTTTTTTGCAAACCTTCAAAATTTTAAGAGAATAATTTCTGTAATTTTTGGCTCCAGCTAATCGCATTAAACTTGGATTTGTTGTAAAGCCATCAACTAAAGACTTATTATTAAAAAATTTAATTGTCTTATAGTCAGCAATGTCACAAAAGATTTTTGTTTTCATTAATCTAAATTTTTAACAATGTCTTCTGTCATCTTTTTTGCATCTGCAAACAACATTAAAGTATTATCTTTATAAAAGAGTTCATTATCTATACCAGCATAACCTGGTGATAAACTTCTTTTAACAAATAAAACAGATTTACATTTTTCAACATCAAGCACTGGCATTCCAAATATTGGGCTTTTTGGATCTGTTTTTGCTACAGGATTTGTTACATCATTTGCTCCAATTACAAATGCAACATCGGAATTAGCAAAATCGTTATTTATATCTTCTAATTCAAAAACTTCATCATAAGGAACATTTGCCTCGGCCAATAAAACATTCATATGGCCAGGCATTCTTCCAGCTACAGGGTGTATAGCGTAGGTAACTTTAATATCATTTTTTTTTAATTTATCTACCATTTCTCGAAGAGCGTGCTGAGCTTGGGCTACGGCCATACCGTACCCTGGAACTATAATTACAGATGAGGCATTTTTCATTAAAAAAGCTGCATCCTCTGCGTTACCACTTTTAACTGGCTTTTGATCTTTCTTTTCTTTTTTAGCATCAGTAGAATTATCTGCTCCAAAACCACCTAGAATTACACTTACAAAAGATCTATTCATGGCTTTACACATTATATATGAAAGTATTGCTCCGGAAGATCCAACAAGTGCACCTGTTATAATTAAAGCAGTATTTTCTAATGTAAAACCTATACCTGCAGCAGCCCAACCAGAATAAGAATTAAGCATTGAAATTACTACTGGCATATCTGCTCCACCAATAGGTATGATTAATAAAACACCAACAAGAAATGAAAAAAAAATTACTGTCCAAAAAATATTTACAGACTGTGTTTTACATAAATAAAAAATTAAAACAAAAATACCTATTCCAAGTATAAGATTTAAAATGTGCTGACCACTGAATGTAATAGGAGCACCTGACATTATTCCTCTTAACTTTAAAAAAGCTATTATAGAGCCTGAAAAAGTTATCGCTCCTACTGCTGCTCCTATAGACATTTCAATTAAGCTTGCTAATTTAATATTACCAACACTTCCAAGGTTAAAGGCTCCAGGATTTAAAAAAGCTGCTATTGCAACAAAAACAGCTGCTAATCCAACCAAGCTATGAAAGCCTGCAACTAATTCTGGCATTGCAGTCATTGGAATTTTAAATGCTATAAAAGCACCGATTGCGCCACCGACAACTAAAAATATAACTACATAAACTAATGATGTAGAAAAATTACCTATTGAAAGAAATGTAACAACAATTGCAATTATCATTCCAGCAATTCCAAAGTAATTTCCTTGTCTAGATGTGTCCGGCGATGATAATCCTCTTAGTGCAAGTATGAATAGTACTCCAGAGACTAGATAAAAGATTGCTGCTAGATTTGCTGAAATCATTTCTTCTTATCTTTCTTTTTTTTATACATTTGAAGCATTCTTTGAGTAACTAGAAATCCACCAAAAATATTTATTGCAGCTAGGATGATGGCTATAAACCCAAAAATACTAGATGTACTAAAAATACTTTCAGAAGCTCCAGCTAAAGCTGCAATAATAGCACCTACTATAATAACGGATGAAATAGCATTAGTAACTGACATCAGTGGAGTATGAAGTGATGGTGTAACACTCCACACTACATAATAACCAATAAAAATTGATAAAATAAAAATACTTAATCTAAATATAAACGGATCTATTTCCATAATTAATTTTTTTTGATTAAAGATTTTTCTATTATTTCATCTTCTAAATTAATATTAAAATCTTTCTTTTCTTTACTATACAAATTACGTATGAAACTAAATAAATTTTTAGCATATAAACTTGAAGCAGTAAGTGGCAAACTATTCATCAGACTTTTGACACCTATCACTTTTATTCCATTAACAGTATTAATTTTACCTGATTCTGAAAATGCAGAGTTTCCTCCCTGTTCTGCTGCTAAATCGTAAATGATTGAACCAGGTTTCATAAGTTTAACTAGATCCTCTGTTAATATTCTTGGAGCAGGTTTTCCAGGAATTAATGCTGTACATATTACTATATCATTTTTTTTGAGTGCCTCTTTCATCATTTCTGCTTGCTTTTTTTTATACTCATCAGTTACTTCTTTTGCATATCCACCAGCAGTTTCCATATCTTCATTTTGTTCAACTGTTAAAAATTTTCCACCTAAACTTTCTACCTGTTCTTTTGATGCGGCCCTTACATCTGTTGCTGAAACGATTGCACCTAACCTTTTAGCAGTAGCTATAGCTTGTAAACCTGCTACACCTGCTCCGACAACTAAAACTTTAGCTGCTGGAACTGTACCTGCGGCTGTCATCATCATAGGTACTGCTTTTTCAAATTCTGCAACACAATCAACGACTGCTCTATATCCAGCTAAGTTAGATTGAGAAGATAAAACATCCATTGATTGAGCTCTTGTAATTCTAGGTAATAACTCTAAAGAAAAAGGTTTAATTTTTTTATCTATAATTTTATTAATTTTGTTTTTATTTTTTGAGGGATTAAGCATTCCAATTAAAATTGAGTTATCTTTCAAAATTTCAATTTCATCATCTAAAGGACAGTTAACTTTTATGATCAAATCACTTGAATTTAATACCTCTTTTGACGATGATTTAATTTCAACTCCTATATCGCTATAATCATTGTCATTAATCCCGAGGTGAAGTGCATATCCTTTTTCGACACACACTTTTAACCCAAGTCCAATAATATTTTTTGCTGTATCAGGGGTTAGAGAAACTCTTTTTTCCAATGATGTATTTTCTTTAATTGAGCCAACTATCATTTTGATATTTTATTTGATCTTAAAGTAATGTGATTGCAAGTATTACTAGCAAGGAAATTACTGCCACTGTTCCCCACAAAACAAGTTTTGTGAAACCATTATAAGTTTTTTTGTAATCTTTTTCACTCATCCTCAACCTTGACGAGCTTTAAATTTAGGATTTTTTTTATTAATTACGTAAAGCTTGCCTTTTCGCTTAACAAGTTTCGAGTTAAGGTCTCTTTTTTTTAGTGATTTTAATGAACTAGCTATTTTCATAATTTTTAAAGCCTGGCAACGTCCTACTCTTCCATATCTTAAGACAAAGTACCATCGGCGCTGAAGGACTTAACTTCCGAGTTCGGAATGGGATCGGGTGTGGCCCCTTCGCAATAATCACCAGGCAAAGCTTTATAATATTTTTGAAATAATAAGTAAATAGCTAAGAAATTAGCTTTTTATAGGATTAATGGTGGGCGTGATAAGAATTGAACTTATGACCTCTACGATGTCAACGTAGCGTTCTACCACTGAACTACACGCCCGAGGAACCTAGATATAAATCTTTTAACTCTAAGTTTAAATAAATTTAACTCAATTGAGCTAAAATCATAAATATTTTTAGAATTCTTTTTATTAAATTGCAGCCAGTTTTTAATTTCATCAATATAGAGATCTATTCTAGTAGTTGATAAATTTTTACCATGATGCCTATAAGTAGCTAATGAATTATTAATATAATAAATTTTGTATTTTTTGCTGAGTCTTAAAAATAAATCAAAATCCCCAATAATATCGTATTTATTGTTAAAATTATATTTAACAAAAATTTTTTTTTTTATAACTGTAGCTAATATTCCAATAACATAATTATTCAATAAAAATTGAGTTGATAAAATATTAGGAATTTTTTTTATTTTATTAATTTTCTTTATTTTTTTTTTTTGATTATAAATATCAAATTTACTACAAATTATATCTCGGTCATGTAATTTTAATTGATTCATTAACGTGTTTAAAAAATTTTTTTTCCAAAAGTCGTCGGTATCTAAAAAACATATATATTTTCCTTTAGCTTTTTTTATAGCTAAATTTCTTGCCTTATAAAGTTTTGAGAAAGACTTTGCATAATAATATTTAATTCGCTTATCTCTCTTAAATGAATATAAAATTTTTTTACTATTGTCTTTAGATTGATTGTCCCAGAAAATTAATTCCCAGTTTTGATATTTTTGATCTAAAATACTTGAAATAGATTTTTTTAAAAATTTTTCACCGTTATAGCAATTCATTATTATGCTAACTAAAGGCTGTGAATTAAAATTTTTCACGGTATGAATTAATTGTTTTTTTAATTCCATTTTGTATTGAAATTTTTGGTCTCCACTTCAGTTCTTTTTGTGCCTTGTAAATACTAGGATACATGTTCAAGATTTCATCTTTTCTCATTCTAATTTTTCCATAACATGGATTTCCAGCTTTTGAGTATTTTTTTATTAATTCAATTAATTGTTTTACTTTAATAGGTTTACCTGATCCTGCATTTATAATTTGTCCTCTAATTTTTTTATTTTTAAATATCTTAAAAATTAAGTCTATAAGGTCATCAATGTAGAGAAAATCTCTTTTTTGTATACCACTTGTGCAAGGAAACGATTTATTATTAAGACAAGATTTTATTACTAATGGAACTAATCGGTTAAATTTTTGATAAGGTCCATAGGCTTGGTACAATCTAATAATTGTACATGGAAAATTATTTACTTTATATAAGTTTAGCAAATACTGAGATGATTTAAATTTGGCCAATCCATAATTTGATTGAGGGAAGCACTTTAAATTCTCTTTTTGAGGTGAATTATTTTTACCGTATTCTAGTCCACTTCCAATTTGAATAAAACATTCAATTTTTTTCGTTTTAAATACTTCAGCTATATTTATACATCCGTTATAATGGCTAGTGAAAGTTTTTTTAAGTTTAGAGTGATCTACATAACCTCCAAGATTCACTACGTAATTAAATTGTTCTTTTATTTTTTTTTTTAATTTTTTTTTGTTTCTTATATCGCAAATAATGTAATTTACTTTTTGGAATTTATTTTTAGAAGTTGGTTTACTTGTAGAAATGCATGTAACTTTTAAATTTTTTTTCAAACATTTTTTTATAAGATGATAACCAATAAAACCCGTTCCACCTACAATCAAAATATTTTTTTTCTTTTTTTTCAATTTTTTTTAATTTTGAGATTTTTTTCCAATAATTCTTTATCCCTTTTTGTATCCATGCACTGCCAAAAACCCTCATGTTTGTAAGCAACTAGCTCTCCCTTTTTACTAATATTTACTAACGGCTCTTTCTCTAAAAAAGTTTTATTTCCTGATATATATTTAAAAATCGCTGGCTCCATAACAAAAAAACCTCCATTTATCCAACCTTCATCTAATTTTGATTTTTCTTTAAAATAAGAAACTTTATTTCCTTTCAGTTTTACTGCACCAAATCTTGCTGGAGGTCTTACAGCTGTTAACGTTGCTATTTTATTATTTTTCTTATGAAATTTTACTAATTTGTTAATGTTTATATCAGATAATCCGTCTCCGTATGTAATCATAAAGGTTTCATTATTAACAATTTTTTTAAATTTTTTTAATCTCCCTCCTGTCATAGTATTTTTTCCAGTTTCAACTAAATTTATTTTCCAATTAGATATTTTTTTATTCTTAAAATATTTTTTAATCACTTCTCCTTTATATCCCAGAGCTATACAAAACTCCTTGTAACCGTATTTAGAATAATGATCCATTATATGATGTAAAATTGGTTTTTTATTAATTTTGATCATAGGTTTTGGAATAGTTTTAGTGTACTCAGATATTCTTGTACCAAATCCTCCAGCTAAAATAATTACTTTCATTAATCTTAAAATCTTTTTATGTAGTCTTCAATTTGCTTTTTTGAAAAATTAAAAATATTAATTCTTTTTTTTGCATAAAAATTTTTATACCAAACTGTCGTCATTTTAACTGTATCTGCAAAATTTAAAATTGGTATCCATTTTAACTTTTTCCTAGCTTTAGTTGAGTCCAACTTTAGTAATTTTGACTCGTAAAGTTCATTAATATTTTTTTTATTTTTCCATAAAACATTGCTCCAGTGTTTTTTCATCTCTTTTACTAAAGTAATAACATCTTTGTTTTGTGAATGTTTTGGTCCAAAGTTAAATGGTTCTCCGTGAAGTTTATGGTTTTGATGCAAACGTAAAGCCAAAGTTAGATACCCCCTGATAGCTTCCAGAACATGTTGCCAAGGTCTTGTTGATTTAGGATTTCGTATGATTGCTTTTTTATTATTTGACCAAGATTTAACACAGTCTGGTATTAATCTATTTTCCGACCAGTCTCCACCTCCAATTACATTTCCTGCACGAGCCACTGCAATATTTTGTTTTTTATTTTTTTTAAAATAAGAGTTGATATAAGATTGAATTATAAGTTCAGCTGCTCCCTTCGATGCACTGTAAGGATCTTTTCCTCCTAATAAATCATTCTCACGATAACCTCTGTTAATTTCTAAATTTTTATAACTTTTGTCACTAGTAATTATCACTGCTACAAACTTTTTTTTAATTTTTTTTAAGGATTCTAAAACGTTCATAGTGCCAATTGTATTTTTTGTAATTGTTTCAACTGGATTGGTGTATGATTTTTTTACTAAAGACTGAGCAGCTAAATGAAAAACAAAGTCAGGTTGGTATCTCAGAAAAACTTTTTCTAACTTTTTTAAATTTCTTATATCTAATTTAATATTAATTATATTTTTATTAATATTAAGTTTTTCAAAATGTGATAGTTTACTTGGTTTATCATTCGAAATACCTATTATTCTAGCGCCTAACAAATTTAACCACAATGTTAACCAGGAGCCCTTAAACCCAGTATGTCCAGTTATAATTATTTTTGTATTCTTAAATTTGTTAAACATTTAGCTAAATATTGTTATTAATCAACAACAAATCAGTAAACAAAGCATGTTGGTTTTTTTTTTCCTTTTCCCAGCCGTAAAATAGTTCATCCAAACTTTCTTTATTTATTTTTTTTAAAATTATTTTTTCCTCTGAAAGATCGCTAAAATAATTAAACATCTCAAGCGTTTTTCTCATTTGTTCCCATAGATTGTTTCTTTTTAGTCCGTATGGCCAAAATTCAATAACTATAGGTGTTTTACTTTTTAATAAATTTTGAGCTCCGCTTAAAATTACAGGCTCAAAACCCTGAGTATCAATCCAAACTAGATCTGAGTCCCGATTTAAATTTTGAAATAAAGTATCAAATTTTTTTGTTTTTACTTTCTCGGTTTTTCTCTTCTCTTCATCATATAAATTAGTATCCGACTTATTTAATCTGATTCTATGATCACCAGAATTATCACTTGCGAGTTCCATGTCTAAGTTTTGATCATCCTCTGAACTTAAAGCAAAGTTAAAAGGCTTAATTTTTTCGTCAAGATTATTAAGGATAACATTTATCCTCAATAATTGAAAATTTTTAGATACAGGCTCAACTGCAAAAGCTGTCTCCACTAAATTTCTTTTTACAGCTGGAATACATATTGAACCAATATTTGCACCTACGTCATAAAGATTTTTAATTTTACCCTTTTTATTCAAAAAATTTAGGGTTTTTATTAATTTTTTTAAATCAAATTCTTCACTAACAAATAATTCTTTTGAAATTATGTTATCATTAGCAAATAATCCAAATTTTTCACCGTATTTATTTGTAAAAAAAAATATTTCTGAAATCTTCTTATGATAATCAAAAACTACACTTCTTAAGAAAGGTATTTTGGTTTTAAGTATTAGAGAAAGTATTAGATGGATTATTATGTAAGAAAGTTTTTTAAATCCCAAAAAAATCAATAATCTTTTTAATATTGATCTAATATTAAATTTCTTTTTTGAAAAAATTTTATAATTTTTCATTAATTTAGTTTAAATATTTCAGTAATTAGATAACCTTTTGCTTCCAAGGAACTTGTTCTACAAAGTTCATACCTTTCTAAAAATTTCAAATTAAATGGTTCTTTGCCTAAATCTACAGCGCTGTTTTTAGACAACCTTATATCTGGACCAGTGATTATGTCTTTATTTGGAATAAAATTTTTATCATTAGGCCAATGCTCGGTAACTATTAAGTACTGATAATTATTTGATAAATTTTTTAGAAATTTTGATATTAAGTCGTTTGACAAATGTTGCAAAACACATCTGACTATACATATTTCAGAATTTGGAAGAGAGTCTTTTGTCATATCTAAAACTCTGAAGTCTACATTCGTATCTTTGTATTTTTTCTTATTATGCTCAATTACTTCATCAAATATATCTACAGCTATAAATTTTTTTGTAAGGGGTGCTATTTGTGATGAAATAATAAAATCACCACAACCTAATTCTAGAACCTCTTTTTTTCCTTCAAAACTATTCAAAAAAATTTTTACTTTATTTATGTAATTTTTTGTAAATTCGTCTAAATGAGAACCAAGTCCTGAGTAGAAATTAAATTTTTTTTTTTTATCTTCTGGTGTCCACACCTTATGAGTATAAATTTTTTTAAAAACTTCGTAGGTACTAAGTTTTTTATACTTATTTAATAAAAAATTATTATATTTTTTTTTAAAAAAAACTAAAAAAAAATTTGGAGTTACAAGCTTTTTCTTAACATTTTTAATAAAATACTACTTCTGCATCTTTTTCTTTTTTATTACAAGGTGAATCTAAATTTTTTACAGGGTATTTAATTTTATCTATTGCACCCATGTATGAAAGTTTTTTATCACAAAAAGTAAGCTCTATCACAGAGGGATTAGATAAATTATTTATACTACAAAAATTATTTACATGTAAATGAACTAAATCAAGATCAAAATTATCTATAAATTTTTTTATTTTTTCAAAATG